>Ga0213824_1000153_pt1 | contig 59097 bp, 50 predicted proteins | sample MC6MC0906MG_FD_179892 | JGI IMG/M metagenome (GOLD analysis project Ga0213824, IMG submission 179892) | Enriched soil aggregate microbial communities from Iowa State University, Ames, United States - MC6-MC0906-MG | ecosystem: Environmental > Terrestrial > Soil > Unclassified | place: USA: Iowa...
CCGTTTTTTTCCGTAAAATAACCAGAAAACAGATATCCTTCTCTCCTTGGGGTTATTATGTCATTAGTCTTCCACTCTCGATCTTCATTCTCATTCCATCGATTGCCACTTGAGTATAACACTGAAGTTCCCTGATAATCTGCCTCTCCCGCATCGAGTACCACTTCAATGTCACGTCTAAACATTAATTGATATTCGCCTTCAACCTCCTTTGAATCTCTGGCTGCAACAAAAAAATATTCCTGTCCACTTTCCAATTGATGACATACATTCAATATAGAACTGTAGCTAACATAATAATCCTCCGGATTTGGAAACCGCTGAGCACAACCATCAGCCTCTATCTTCCTGCATAATTTTTCATATTGGTCAGAATTGCACAAATAGCCATACATTTGCACATCTTCATCACTGCTATAATAGAAGGTATAATATCCGTCGCCATTTACAGGTACTTTAAATCTAAGTACCTTATAGTACGGTGCGTTCTCTGCAATGCAATTGACTGAATATCTGCCATCCGACAGCAAAATATCTTCATACTCAACCGGACTGAAGCGTTCCCAATGAGCATAGACTTTCGTATCATTGTTCAACTCTGACATTTCCGCAAGAATCTCCCCATCATAATCGATGACCTTTATCCCCAGTCCATTCGCCGCTGTAAAATATCCGGCAAATTTAAAGCCATCTTTTTGCGGACGATTGACTTTTATCAAATGAGAATACGAACCACCCATCTCAATCCATTTGCCACCTTTCGAATAAACTGCAGCAGTTCCAGGCTGATCTGCATCTGACGCTACGAAAGTGACCGTGATATTACGCTCAAAGACTACCTTATAATTACCTTCTTTATCGCTGTTACCGGCCGAGATAAAGTAATAATCCTTTCCAGCCTCTAATTTATAATCAATGCCATAGAAATAATAATCATATATCAGATAATCTGTTTGTGCCGGTGAGAAATTAGAGCATTTATTTTGCTCAATTTTATGGCACAGCCTTTCATATTGCTCTGGAGTGCAAATATAGCCGGACGCATCAATCTCATCTTTTATACGGGATTGATAAAATGAATAAGAGCCGCCGCCATCTTCGGGAACTGTAAATTTAAAAGCTTGATAATATGGACGTTCACCGCCGGATACAATCATGGAAAATCTTCGCCCCTCCAGTTTGATCTCCTGACAGGAAACCGGACTAAATGGTTTCCAATGAGCATACACTGTGCAATCTTCTGACAGTGCACTCATTTCCGGCAAAATCTCACCCTGGTCATCAATTACCTGTATTCCTTGTCCATTCGCCTCCATATAATATCCTTCAAATCGATACCCTGATTTTTCCGGACGAGTAATGTTTCTCTCCCCATAAAATGAATTTCTGTTGCTGGAATAATGCCACTCACTACCTTTAGAATATAATGCCTGTGTTCCTGCACTTGTGGCATCTGAACAATCGAGAGTCACGTCTATGTCACGTGTCAGGACCAAATTATAAGCATTATCATCATTATTGTGCTGGGCTGAAATAAAGTAGTAATCCTTCCCTTCCTCCAGACGATAACCAACAGAGGCATAGCTATCGTAAGCTAGACACTCCGTTGGTGTTGATGCATAAACCGGATATCCTTTAGTTTCAATTTTATTACATATTGTTTCATATTGTTCTTCGTTACAAATATAAAAGGTAAATGAACCATAACTACTATCGATATATTCAGCATCTATTGTATAGTGCCCACCCTTACCTTCAGGAACAGTATACTTAATCACGTGATAGTATGGAACCGCATTACCGGAAACTATTGTAGAAAACTCTCGTCCATCCAGTGTTATCTCTTCAAAAGGAACAGGATTTGTTAATAAAACTAAATTTTCAACCGGAATCTTTCCTTTGGCTTCAGAATCAGTCGCTAAATCATAATCGTCCGTGATTTCTACTTCCTCTTCCTCCCCTATAAATTCGTCTGCATTGGATGGTGTAGCAATTACCTGATCCTTTAACATTGGGCTGTTTCGTGATTGTGCCCAAATATTCCCAGGCACAAAACTAATGCCCATTGCCAACACCAGGCACTTGGCAATCATTGATTTAAGCATTCTCTCATTTTTCATCTTATGTCCCCCCTGATTTGTAATTACCCTTAGGTATCACTTCCCATTATAAGGTAAAACTGGAAAAAAGTCACTTCTTACAGACAGAATTTCGACAATCACTTTCGTATGTCCAGGTGTTTTACGCTTTTGTATTAATTCTGAATATCTCATCCAACACTCTGCCATCACAAGGACCGAAATCAATGCCGAGAATTGCTTCAATCGTAGGAGCTATATCTACCATCTGGATTTCTCCCAACTGGTATTCTTCCTTTATACAATTTCCTGATACTACAAAGCCACATCGATACTCTGGTTTCTCTGGTGAATAGTAAACTTAATATTTGTAAAGTCATCAGTAGGTAAGTGAACAGTTGAAAATAGTATGATTTGATAATTTATGTCTGAGAAAAGGATTGACAAAAACATATAGATTTATTATAATCTCTTTACAGACCAACCGTCGGTTTAAAGGAGGAAGATATGGGAAGAAATAAATATCCAGAACAAACCTTTGAAAGGATACTCGATATATCGACAAAGTTATTTATTGAAAAGGGCTATGAGCAAACCAGTATACAGGACATTCTGGATGCCCTTAATCTTTCAAAAGGCGGTTTATACCACCACTTTAAGTCGAAAGAGGAAATTTTAGAAGCTGTTATGCAAAAACGTGCACAGTATGTCACTGATATGCTTCATGACATCATTCAAAGTACAAAAGCTAAAAATGCGAAAGAGAAATTAAAAAAAATTCTTTACCATCTGGGAACTGACCTCGAAACCCACTCGCTTGATATGGTTTTAACCTCCCAAATAAACAATCCTTATTTTGTGGTCAGCGGTTTACAAACTTGCGTAAAACAGGATGCACCAATTATAAGCAGATTGATTGAGGAAGGTATCAAAGACGGCTCTCTGAAAACAACACAACCAGCTTTTTGTGCAGAAGTTTTTTTGTTGCTATTAAACTATTGGGCAAACCCCGCTTTGTTTGGGCGCAATGATTTAGAGACAAAGGAACGATTACACTACTTACAGTCTGTCATGTCTTTACTTGGTTTAGATATTATTGACGACAATCTAATCAATGCTATTCTATCTGGATATGAAAAAATGGGCGCCTATTAAGAGATTTTACAGTAAAAAATGGTTGTTCTTGTAACAGCCCTTTTTTTTAAAAGCATAAAGACCGACAGTCGGTTTTTATAAGGAGGACACTATGAACTTAAAAACAGCAATACAAATCAACCACTTAGCTAAATCCTTTGGCTCTAATCAGGTCATTACAGATTGCAGTATGCGTGTCGAGCAAGGTACTATCTATGGTTTTCTTGGAGAGAATGGCGCAGGAAAAACCACTATTTTAAAAATGCTCACACGTTTATTAACACCAGATACCGGCAGTATTGAAATTTTAGGTTCTGATATGCTGAGAAATCGAGATAAGTTACTTTCCAAAATAGGGAGCTTAATTGAATCACCAACATTTTACGAACATCTTTCTGCTAAAAAGAACTTAGAAATCCACTTGGCTTATATGGGCGTTCCCGGTATTAGTTCGGATAATGTTTTGAAATTGGTAGGGTTATCTAATACTGGTGAAAAAGCTGTCTCAAAATTTTCGTTGGGTATGAGGCAACGCCTTGGCATTGCCAGAGCATTGATTCATCAACCTCAAATTCTTATTTTAGACGAACCACTCAATGGACTTGATCCGATGGGAATTAAGGATATGAGAGAATTGTTTTTGAATCTCACACAGCAAAATGGTATGACAATCTTATTATCCAGTCATATCATTAGCGAAATAGAGCATGTTGCAGATAAAGTCGGTATAATTGCGGATGGTCGGATTTTGTGTGAATCCAACTTGGCACAAATAAAGACTGAATCCAAGGGTAGCTTAGAAGATTATTTCTTTAACCTGATGAGTGGAGGAAAACCATTATGATGAAACTTATAAAATTAGAGTTGCAGCGTATTAATCTACGTCCTTACTTTATCAGTAGTGCCGTTATGGGTATTGTTTTATTGGTATTTACCTATTTTGTTGCTTATGTAGCACAGATAGAGCAAGAAGTGCAATTTATGACATACGCAAATATTTTCCGATTTACCAGTGCAATCGGCATCATGCTTTTTGGTATCTTATCAGCCACTATGTACGCTAAATTAGTAATTGCAGAATATTCAGGAAAACGAGTGGCACTGCTCTTTTCTTACCCCATAAGCCGCAAAAAAATATTTACAGCTAAAGTACTGATTGTGTCTTTTATCGTATTGACTTCCATGTTGTTATGCATGTCTATATCTATATTGGTATTTGCAGCAACGGAGTCTATTGCACCAATCGTATCAGATACAATGACCAATAATTTATTTATGAAAACATTAAGGATGACCTTTGAATCTTCGGTAGCTATTATAGCAATCGGATTGCTTTCTATGGGAATTGGATTTTTAAAAAGATCAGTTTCCATTACGCTTATCAGTGCATTTGTATTATCAGGAATTTATGGCAATGCGGCCGTTAGTGCATCTGCAAATCCTGCTATTTCCTTGCCAGTTGTGGGTATTTCACTTGTTATTATTTTGCTGGTCTTACTTACATTATCAAATAAAATTAATTACATGGAGGTTGAATGAATGAACGAAGATAAGATATTTGAAGCTACAAGAAGAGCGGTGGAACTACCTTTAGAGTTTACAAATTCAGTGATGGAGTACTCTAAGAAATTACGAAATCCATCGGAAAAAGTCAATAAAATAGGAACGGCAATCGGTGTTTGTGTTGGTGTTGGTTTATTATTTACTGGAGCTGTACAAGTGCTTGCAGGGAAACCTTTTTGGGCACTTGGATCATTAACTGCAGGTACTACAACTATCATATCAAATTTTATTAGTTACTATAGAAATAAGAATTGAAAATAGCTAATTTTAATTTCTTTACCAAAAAGAAAACTGCTGTTTATTCGCTATTTCTAAATGAAATTAAATTGATGCAGAGATAAAGTCTATCCCATCTAAGGGTTGTACTGGCTATATAGGCGAACACATACCTCGTGATTTGCTTGATTGCCTGTATACGCCTTGCGAGTGGCCAGGGGTACAGGAATGCTTTAAGCGGCAGAGCCTATTGATAGGCGCCCAATGATATAATTGCTCAATCAGTCGGTGAGGATGATGCCCTCACCGGCTGACTCTCTATCATGCCATCTACATCATGCTCTTGCTTTGGCTGCCTCCCTCATACCAAAACCATGATGGGTTAGTTAATGTTAAAAAATAGCCTTCTTTGCCAATTTATAATCTGCAATTGCTAACTTACGTCTTACATCAATGTTGTAAGGACATTCCGGCGTACATTTGCCGCAATCGGTGCATCTGTCAGCCTTAACCTCCAGTTTGGAATAAAGGTTCATAGCCATATCTCGATTGCCAAACCAAAAACGCAGCCGTTCCTTTAAGGCGTAATCGGATGCATTGGTCACGATACCATCCGCCATTTGCCGGTCAAAATAGCCCTCATACAGGAAGATATCAGTAAGGGGAATGTTCTCTGGGCAAACCATACATTTCCCACATTGTCTGCATACATAGGTACCAAGCTCAGTAGAATTCGTATATATATCCTCCATCTCTTCCTCTGACATTGGTTTGAATTCATTCGCATAACGTAAATCCGCCTCTAGTAATTCTCTATTATTGATACCGGCAACGACAATGGATACCGGCTGACTGAAGGCATAACGGAACGCCTGCGGAGCAGAGCGCCACAATAGACCGTCTGCTACTGGTTTCATTAAGATAATGGCAGTATTAATCTTGTGTGCTAAAGGTAGCAATACCTCTTGTATCTCAGGGAAGTTAAAATGATCATAATAATTAATGGTCGTCATCACAGCCTCAAAAGGATATTCCTTTAATGCACGGATCAAGACATCGGGCTGCCCATGCATTGAGATACCTATGTGATGAATGCGGCCTTCCTCTTTCGCTTGCAATGCACCTTCCAATGCCCCGCCGGGAGCAAGGATCTGATCCAACTCCTCCATGGTTCCCACAGCATGCATAATGAGAAGATCCACATAATTCGTATTAAGATTATGTAAGCTACGCTCTAACGAGGCTAACAATCCGTCCTTGGAACGTTCTCCTGACTTTGTTGCCAGAATGAATTCCTTTCTTCTACCTGATACACATTGTCCTATCTTTCTTTCTGACTCACCATCCCCATAGCTGGCAGCAGTCTCAATATAATTACCCCCTTCATCCAGATATCGGTTTAATAAATAGTTCGCCTCGCTTACTGGAATTTCCAGCAAATGAAATCCACCAAATCCAAGAATTGAAGTGTTTAAACCTGTGTTACCAAATGGCCTTTTTTGCATAATAACACCATACCTTTCTTGTTTCATTTATAGACATCATATATCCTTGTTTAATTATATGTCAATATGATAGTAAGATAACAGAAAAGATGCCATCCTGCCTCCTTAAAAAGGGTTTGCAAGTCAAGCTAAAAAGTGTCTACTTTTATACCAATTATAGCATGGCAGCTCTCTTATATCGATGTTTAATTTAGTAAATATAAAAGCTGCTAAGGCCAATGCCCCCAGCTTACTGAGGGCTTTGGTCTTAGCAGTTTTTAATGGCATTACTATCCACATTGGTCTGATTAAGCTCTGCATTTAGCTTGATCATCTCAGATAGATATTTATTCAGAGGCGTATTATACCCATGAACAAAAATTTGTGTCTTTTGCAGTAAAGATTACAAATTGTGTTACAGACTGCAGCAATTTTACTCTAGTTCCCCCTCAAGACTTAAACGGAAACCTCTACCGTAAAGCTCCCGGTGGCCTTTTGTGGGTTTGCGATGTACAGGTTGCGATGGTGCGTGTTATCCGCCACATGACCTGACCGAATGTTATCCAGATACATAGGGTCTTTGCCGGTTTTATCGCCCTTAACGTCGAAAATGATATCCGACGCCTCTTTTTGCGTTGGCATACCGTAGTCATAATAAGCCCTGAATGTCAGCCTCGCATTTTCAGAAAAATCAGCCGTGGTAAAATTGTTGCTTGACCTTTCATTCTGGCCTTTTTGTGGCTGTTTCTCGCTGACGATGGTAACTTTTTGGCTCATAATAAACTGCCTCCTTAACTTTTATTTGGAGCGGGAGAAAATTTCTCCCGCATACCAGCGACGGGAGTTACTTTGTTTTTCTCATGCCGTTTTCATCCACCTCGTAGCCATCAATGGAGGTGTTCACGGCGAGGGAGCCGTCGTCATAAAAATAGTACCATTTGCCGTCGATCTCCAGCCATTTGCCAAACACCATGATGCCGTCTTTGGCGAAGTAATAACGTTTGTTATTGCCGTTGATGTTGATATCCCACCAGCCGGTAAGGGCTTTGCCGTCCCTGTAGTACAGGTACTGGCCTGCGTCGTTCAGTGTCCAGCCCTGGGCGGTGTCGGGGGCGATGGTAAGCTTGATATATCGGTGCAGCATGGTCGAAACCTCGGCGCAAGTGGCGCTGGATTTCGGATTGAACCGGTTACCGTCGCTGCCCATCATAACGCCCGCCTGCTGCATGGCTGTAATCGCATCCTTGTAAGCGCTGCCGATGCTGTCGTTGTCCGCATAGGTGATTGCTTCTCGGACAACAGGCAGCTTGTAGCCGGTAGCCTTGGCATAGTTTGTGATAATTACGGCGATTTCCTCACGGCTAATGGTCCGGTCGGGCGCGAACTGCCCGTTACCGATGCCCTGAATGATGCCTTTTTTGTACGCCCATTCGATGTAGGGCTGGAAAGCGCTGCCGAGTGTCACATCCGCGAAGCTGCTGGTGGTATAGAGCTCGATGTCCACTCCCGCCAATCTGCCGAGCGCTGTTACCAAAATCCCGCGGGTCATGGCGTTGTCGGGTGCAAAGGTCGTGTCAGAGGTTCCCGAAAGCAATCCGCGTCCTACCGCGTAGTCGATGGATTCTTTGGCCCAATGCTTCTCGATATCCGTAAACTTTGCTGATGGTGCCGTGTATCCCACGCCGTAGGTTGAAAAATGACCGGTGGAAATCAGGACGCTTCCGCTGTTTGCGTCGTATGCAGAGCCGTCGACGCGGACCGGGTTGCCGTTGGCATCCACATAGACTCCAAAAAGATAACCCACGGCTTCTCCGCTTGCCAGCGTGTAGGGGATAGAAAGTGTTGCTGTGCCGCTGCCAAGGCTTGCGATGCTAACGGTTTTGCCGTCTTTCACATAGCTGATGGTAATGCTATACGCCGGTCTTGTTCCAATCATGACCTTGGCCGAATCGGAAAGACGCGTGTTGGGCGCAATAGTAATATTGATATCGCCGCTGCTCTGCTTGAGGATTTCCGCCAGCGCCTGTTTTTCAAAGCTGACCTTTACAGGGGAGCCATTCACTTCAAGGCTGGCCACGCCTGCGCTCACCAGTCTTTGCAGGGAGTTCTGCGTCAGGGTTACGGTAAGGGCGGTTGCCCCTTGAGGCATGGTGACATCCAGCCCCACAGAAATGCCGTTGGCGGTTTTGCCCTGCGCTTTGGCGTCGTCCTGGGCCTTGACGATGGCATCGGTGATGGCTTTCTCCGGAATGGAAGCGTTGGCTGTTCCGTTAGTTCCCGACGCAGCCGTTATGGGTGTCGAGACTGTAACAGGCTGATCGGGCTTCTTTTCCGGTTTTATTGTAGTGATGTTACTGCCACTACTGCTGCCGGATGAGCTGCCGCCCCCGTCGCCGCGGGTATAGGTTGTTACAGTCACGGTGCAGGAGGCGTTGTAGCCACCATCTGCTGTGGTTGCTGTGATGGTCGCCGTACCATTTCCGACTGCCGTTACCTTACCGTTTGTATCCACAGTGGCAACCGCTGTGTCGCTGCTCTGCCATGTCACGGTTTTATCCGTCGCATCGGCGGGAGTAATCGTTGCCGCAAGTGTAACGGTATTCGGGGTTGTATTGTAGTAGAGGGATGCGTTTGTTTGGTTGAGAGTAATTCCGGTTACGGACGTAACTCCTGCCGGGATATTTTCATAGACCGCCGTGACTGTAACCGCTTGCGCGGGCATGGTGAACTGCGCTGTGGCGCTGGCTGCACTCGTACCGCCCACAAAGGTAACAGCTGGAGTAATCGTCCACTCCTTAAACCGCTGTCCCTGTGGCGAGGCACTTGCCGTGATGGTAACGGTCAAGCCTTGCGCGTAGTTGCCACCACCCGTGCCACTGTCTACGGTAACAAGGTAGGTTGGTGTGCCGCCGACCATCGTCAGTGTCGCCGTAGCCGCATGATCGGCAGTGACATTCGCTGCACCAGTATAGGTGTTGCCGCCCGCCAGCAGCGTGACAGTCTGACTGCCCGCCGGAAGCAGGAAGCAGAGCTCACCAAACGCGTTGGTGAATTCGCTGGAAATCCCGTAGCCGGACACGGGGGAACTGACTGACGCAACCTGCGTAGGCGCACTTATGCCGGAAAGCGTCAGTACGGTATTATAGACCGATGTTCCGTCCACCGTGATGCTGCCGCCGGTGATCACGATTTCTGTAAACTGAACGCCCTTTAGGGGTGTGCCGGTCAGCGCGAGATTACCGCCGCTCATATTCAGCTTACTGCCGTTCATCATAGCGAGTGCGCTGCCTGCGCCGTTGCCATTTGCAGTTACCGTGCCGCTGGTGGAAATGGCGATATCTCCAAACTCTACCCAAATACCGCTGGCGTCGGTTCCTGTCGTGGTGGCCGTAACGTTTGCGCCGCCGACGACGGTTACGCCCTGCTTTCCGTATATCACTACCGCAGCAGGACTTGTACCCGAACCCGCGCATGTGGCGTTTACATCCGCACTGCCGCCGATGGTCAATGCTCCATAAACATCTATGGCGCAATATGCGCTATTGCTTCCGGTGGAGTCAAGTGTCAGCATACCACCACTGCCATTGATGTTGAGGCTGCCCTTACAATAAATTGTGCTGGCGGCGCTGCTGGTGATTGAAGAATTGCCGGTATAGACAAGATAAATGGTGTCCGTGTTCTGGCAATTAATGACGATGGGCTCGCCTGTGTAATCGTTCGCCAGATTCAAAGTGGCAGTGCTTGCCGTCCACGCCCAGCCTGAGCCGCCTTGATTGGAGCCAAGGTTTAAGCCGCTCTGTCCGCCGATGTCCATGGTGCCGGTGGCTGTGCCTCCCATTGGCGGGATTGTCTGCCCATTCACCGATGCTGTACCGCCCGTGACGGTTGTGCTCCCCGCCACTGTGCCTACCACCACTACCGTGCCATCGGACACCGTCAAATCACCATTGAGTGAACTAAAACCGGCTAAAACATCGCCGTTTATAGTGACCCCAGTACCGGAACCGCTTACATTCAGATCTCCGTGTATATCGCCGTTTGCTATGCCTGTAGTGTTGGTAGTGATTGTACCGCCAGTGATGTGTATGCCACTATTCTCGCCAACCAGTGCAAAGCTGCCGCCATTGGCATTCACTGTACCGCTTTCAATGGTGACGATGCCACCAGCCACAATTGCCCCTTTGCCACCTGTTACATTCACCACGCCACTGGTATTGATAAGAACGTTCCCATCTGCTGCCTGTATGCCGTTAGAACTCCATGTAGGACCGTTGGGATCTGTGTAGCCGATAGCTGCCACATTGGCGCTGCCGGTGATGGCGACGTCGCCGGAGTAAGAGACCAACCCACCACCTCCTCCATCCGCCACAACCGTTCCGCTTTCAATGGTAAGGCCCTCATGTGCCTGTATTGCGTCGCCAACGGCTGACACAGCAAGTGTATAGGAACCTGCTTGGATGGTGAGGCTTCCACCCCAACCGCCGCTTATGCCTGCAACGTCAATCCCCCACCAATTCGAGTTGATTGTGACGTCGCCGGTCAAATTCAAAGTAATACTATCGGATGAACCGCATTCGATATAGATGCCGTTATCACTGCCGCTGTAGCCGCTGTCCAGCGTAAGGGTGGCGGTGGCGGCGTTCCAGTTCCAGCCAGTGCCGTTGGCAGGTTGGGTGAGATCGGAAACGGTCGTACCACCAATGTCCATTGTGCCGTTGACAGGGTTGCTGCCGAAGCGCTGAATACCGCCCTTGAGCGATGAGACAATTGCTTCCGACACAGTCACGGTGATTTTGGGAGCGTTCACGCCCTCCGAAACGACTACCCCTTCCGGCAAGTCAAGTGTTGGGGTAAAGGTGTAATCCCCAGCCGCATCAGCATCATAAGCCGGGTTGGAAGTCCAGTCGGACACCGCCACGGTGGTTTCCGTTTCCTGTGTTTCGGGTTTCTGCGCATCGCTATCCGTGGCGATATCATCGCCGCTTACGTCAGCCGTAATTGCCGCCCCTGTGGTGACGGTTACCGCCAGTTCATCCGGCAGGTTTAGTTCCTCCTCGGCCGTGCCGGTTTCCACGGTCTGTGCGGATACCTCCGGAACCAGTGACGCAAAGGCCGTAATTTCTCCGCTTGCGCTAAACGAAGCGCCGGAATCCTGTATTCCCTCCTCGGCAAACGCTGATACTGGCAGAAGAGTCAGCACCATGCACACCGAAAGCAGCAGACTGCCGATTCTTTTTCCTATTTGTTTCATTTAATAACACCCTCCATTCTAAATTTTGTTTTCAGAACCTGTTTCGTCCGTTAACATATTCATAATTTCATCAAGGCTCAGGCTCGCTCCGTTTGACCAGTTTTTGCTCCGTCCGTTACAGCGGAACGGAATACCGCATCGCTGCCTAAATCAAAGTAGCAATTCGGACGCGGGCATAAAAATACACCCTACAGTTTGATTGTAGGGTGCAGAATAAATTTTTCATATGGTACATTGTACTTTTATTTTTCGCGCTGCAGTTCCTTGAGCTGCTCCCTGGAAGCCAAGCCGCATTTCTCCAGCATTCCGCTGATGAAATTACGAATGGTGTTGGGGGACAAATGCATCCGCTCCCCAATCTGCTTATTCGTCAGATCGCTTTTGAGCAACTCCAAAATCTCCTTTTCCCGTGGAGTCAATTCTTTTCTTACAAATGCCGCAAGACCCTTGGCTAAGGTTCGGGAAAAGGCAGCAATTTTTTCTGTGGCTTTGCTGTCGCAGTCCCCATCGGGCAGCAGCCGTTTGATTCCCTCGTAATTTTCTGCGAAGGGCAACAGGATACCGTCCGGCAGGGCTGTATCCAAGGCGCTGTTTAAGGCCTTCAGAGCCTGGGGTCGTTTCCCCATCGCGTCAAAGGCCTGCGCCCGGTACAGGTTTATGTAAATCTGTGTCAGCAAGTTGGGGAAGATGGAGGACAGTCCCAAACCGAATTCGCTGACCCCAAGCAGTTTTTGATATTCTCGCCGCTCCAGCAGGATACGTCCATAAATAATGTGGGCGAAGGGCTGGGTCATAATGACCAGCCGCTTGTCATTAATCTCACCCTCGGCAAGCCAAGGGGAAATCTCGTCTCTGCGCTCCAGCATCAGGTACAAAAATCCACAGGCTAAGTCCAGTGTATAGCGGCACAAGTCCTCGGTGTTCTGGCGGGAGCGTTCCATAAGTACAGCAAGGGCGTTTTGCAGCATGGCTTCGTCCCCCTGCAGGATGGCGATGCGAGCCAGAAGGAACAGGCCGCATTGGTAAATGCTGTTCTGGCGCTTGCTGTCGGCGGTAAACATGGCCTTGTGACAGAGGATTTCCGCCTCAATCGGCTCGCCCCGCATCAGATGCGCTTCCGCCCTCATAATGAATTCCGCCCCGCTGCCATGCCCGCCCGTCAGAGCGTAATAGACGGGCATGCAATCGTCCATCTGCGCAAGCTCATGGTCCAGCTTTCCGCTTTCCCGGTAGAACATATATAGTACCGACGGGGAGCCGAACGTCCATGTGCTTTTGACGCTGATCAGGGTGGCGGGGCCGTTCAGCAGCTCCAGCGCTCTGCGGTGCCTTGCGCTCATGCCATCGATCCGGTTGTATTCCAGAAAGGACAGCAGCAGCTCCATTTCACCGGACAGTGCGTTCTTTTGCGTCTCAGGAAGGTCGCTTTGTCCGATGACCTGCTGGATTTCTTCTTTCAGGGCCAGGAGCTTCTGGTTTTCGTGCAGAAAAAACAGAGTAAAGGCCAGAGGTACCATGGCAGAAGGATGTTTGCGCTTGATTTCAAAGGGTGTGTTCTCCATGATGTCGAGTATCATGGGCTTTGTATGCTCGTCCACCACGTCCGCAATCTCAAAGCTTGTCAGCGGCAGGGAGAGCAGGCGCTCCCACTCGCCGGAAAGATAGTAAAAGCGCAGGGTATTCACCCGGTCGCCAGCCTTCTCCGCCAGATCGCCTCCGGTAAGATAGATTGCTTTTTTCTTTTCTTCTGGCAGCAATTCAAACTGTTCGGTCAAAAAATTTTTAAACAGGGTGTGCAGGTAGAATCTTCGGGTCTCCCGATCAAAATGGACGAACACCCTCTTTTCCCGCAGGAGTTGCTCTGTTTCTTCCGCACTTTTGCCGGACAGAGCTGTGGCCTGCGCCAGAGAGAAGCGGGGAAAGATGGAAACCATAGTCAGAAACTCCCGCTCATACGCAGACAGACGGTTCCACAGGGCATTCCGTATCATGTTTTGTATGCCGCCCACATCCTCAAACCGGCCGCTTTCGATAAAGGACAGAAGCTGGAGATAGAGGGCCATGACCCAGCCTTCCGTGATTCGCATCACTTCTTCAAGCTGTGTAGACGTAAGGGAAATACCGGCTTGCCGGTAATAGGCATCGATATCCTCGGTATAAAAGGCAAGAACCGATTCCCGCAGAATTAAAAAGCAGTTGTTTTCCACAAGGAACCTTCGCACTTTATCCGACATAAACTGAGCAGCTGCCACCACATGAAGTGCCTCGCCGCTGTGACCTGAAAGCGCCGTCAGAAATGTGCCGGCGTTCGGCAGCTTCCATGCAGCAAGATCATCCAGTACCAGATAGGTTTCCTCGGGACAGCGGAGCTTTCGGAAAATCCTCTCAATTTCCGGCAATGTATCCTCATCCGGCGGCCCTGCAGCTATTAGCCGCTGGGCACTGTCCGGGTCAAACATCCCGATCAGCTCGCAGAAAGCTTTCCACGAAGCACCCGGCTGTTCCGAAGGAAAGGTATGCCAGATGATCTGTGCGGTTCCCGAAACCTGTGAGTCGAAAAAATGACGCAGGGCCGTTGTCTTACCAAAACCGGAGGGCGCCTCCACCAGCGTCAGCGGATACACCTTGATAGAATTCAGGCGCTCCATGAGCCTTTTTGGAAAAAACAGTGTTTCCGGTTTTATCTGTTTGGTTCGCGCCATACTATCCCTCCTTTATCGCTCATTCTGATTCGCCTACTTGAAATATAGGCTCTAACTTCTAATATAACTGGCCTAGTAAAAAAGAGAACAAGCATGTCACATATATTGTATTTTTTGTTCCAAATTATCTTAACAAAACGAAAAAATCGCTACAGAGTGGTAGCCCAGTTTCTCCAACGGTTCTTTTTCATAGAAAAACTCAAACGACGTTTTGTTGTTCAACTTCGCACGCCTGTATGAATTTATATATTTTCACTTGACCATTTTTTTGTTTTTTACATGCCTCACAAGCACTCTTGTAGAAAAAATAATATACTGTCAATCTGAGTAACTTCAGGATATGGGAATTTAGTTTTTCATTCATGTACGATCATTATTAGGCGCTTTCACCCTTAGGTATCACTTCCCATTATAAGGTAAAACTGGAAAAAAGTCACTTCTTACAGACAGAATTTCGGCAATCATTTCCGTATGTCCAGGTGTTTTACGCTTTTGTATTAATTCTGAATATCTCATCCAACACTCTGCCATCACAAGGACCGAAATCAATGCCGAGAATTGCTGCAATCGTAGGAGCTATATCTACCATCTGGATTTCTCCCAACTGGTATTCTTCCTTAATACAATTTCCTGATACTACAAAGCCACATCGATACTCTGGTTTCTCTGGTGAATACCCATGAGTTGCATACTTTCTATTCTCTTTCTCCAAGTCAGTCACAAGAGACCCGGTAAGGCTGTCATCAAAACAGTAACCAGTCTTTGCTTCCAGCATATACCCCGAAACCGGGAACGCATGAAAACGTTCCAGTTCTTCTCTGGTATATATCCTCTCAATACCTAAGTTCTTTTCTTCTGACGCTTTTAGAAGAATCTGTAGTGCGCGCTGCTTCGCTTCCTCGTCATTTTTCTTTAAGTGCAAATAGGCAGATCCTCCTGCAGACTGTATATAGGCTCTCCAGAACATTTTCCCTTTTTCTTCATAAATAAGGCCTTCTTCTTTTAACAATTGATTCAGCTTCACCTTGTACCTTACATTTTTCTGCCCATGATCTCCCACCACCAGAAAAACCGTTTCCTCAAAAATGCCCGCGTCCCGGACTACCTCGACAATCTTACCGATTCTTTCATCCATCCGGATCAGAACCTTGTCAATCTCAGGACTGTCTATCCCATAATGATGCTTCGCATCGTCCAGTTCAATGAAGTGCATCATCAGTAGTTCCGGTTTTTTGCTTAGAATGGTGTCTTTACCACACATAGCTGTAAAATCATCCAGGTAAGGCTGTTCAATCCCTTTTCTTGATTTTCCATATTTTCTCTCAAGTCCCATGCAAAATAATGGACTTCCACTTTTTAAGATCTTGAGAGATTGATTCTCACATCCGATTGCCTTTATCTCCGGAAGATTATAGCGAATGGAGGCCTTTCCGGTAACAGGCCACAGGATTCCGGCTGATTTCATTTCACTCTTTCTCAAAACATCATACACAGCAGGTGCCTTGATATCTTTTTTAAACCAGAACCACGCCTGTTCATCTTCATCAATGAAAGGCTGGAGAGGGGTATTATGATAGATTCCATGCTTATCCGGATAAACGCCGGTCATCATAGTGGTATGCACTACATAGGTAAGAGTCGGATAAACGCTTTTTAATTTTGTACTGAATGCTCCGTTTTTTATTAATCGGGAAAGGTTGGGAAGCCGACTTGCCTTTTCCCAGTTATCTTCAGAAAATGCATCATATGAGATCACAACCAAATGCTTTGCTTTTCCTTTGCTCATTTTTCCAGCTCCATCATCTTTCATCTTATTTTTGTTCTTTAGGAAGTGTCATAAAAATCACTAATCCAATTAAAAAAAGAGGAATAATTCCCAAAATACTCCATCTGGCATTGCCGGTTATTGCTGTTGTAAGGGAGATCAGCGTTGGCCCCATTATCGCTGAGAATTTACCGAATATATTATAAAACCCAAAAAATTCATTGGATTTTTCCTTGGGGATGATCTTTGCATAATAGGATCGGCTTAGCGCCTGAATCCCTCCCTGTGCAGAACCAATCATGGCTCCAAGAATGAAAATATGCCATATGGAATTTAAAAAAAGTGCAGCAATACAGGTAATTATATAAGTAATCTATATTTCGACTTCCGTTATGTTTAAATTCATCGCTCTCCCTCCGACCTTAACTTCAAAAATTTTATTTTCCTTTATAGCCAAAGACACTCGGATTTCAGATGGCCTTTTCATAGAATAACCTTGTTCAAAAAAAATGTGTGAAGCTTGCTCCTCGTTGATTTTTCCATAGTGGTACAAATAACACCCAAGTGCACAACTTGATGTTCCCGTGGCAGATTCCTCCGGGATACCATATAAGGGAGCAAAGTTTCTACAATAAGCATTAGCACCATGTAATGATTTCAAAGAAAAAACATGGTATCCAACAGCATTGTACTTCTGGCTGATTTCTTTTACTTTTTTCATATCCGGTCTGATCGCATCTAAAATCTCAATGTTTCTTACAGGAACCATAATATCCCGAAGCCCTGTTGATACAACTTGAACCAATAAGTCTTCTGTAATTTGGGAAGTACTGATGTTCAAGGAATCTGCTAATTCATCTTTATCTATAACTTCCGAAAATACAGGAATGGATTGATCCATCATAACGAAATTATCGTTATGAATTTCAATGCCAAGTATTCCTGCTCTGGTTTCTTGCTTATACTTACCTTGTTTTAACAAATTTAGACTTGACATAGCATAGAAGGTGGCAATCGTAGCATGACCACATAAGTCTACCTCCTCATTCGGTGTAAAGAATCTCACTTTAAAATCTGCCGCGTTTGATTGTAATACAAAAGCAGTTTCACTGAATCCAAGAACAGCAGAAATCTTTCTCATTTCTTCCTCAGATAATGAATCTGCATTCATAACAACACCTGCTGGATTTCCGCCTTCTTTTGTTTTAGCGAAAGAATTTAATGTGTATACATTTATTTTCATATATTTCCAGACCCCAATCATTCACTTAAGAATAAACTAACAATAAAAACAATTGCATTAGAACATAGTATGATTAATTCGACGATAACTTCATATGCCTTGAGTGTGCAATAATGATGCCGTATGTATCTGTTAACCCTTTGCGGCAGGATATTACCTCCAAAAATCTTCACTGATCGATCAGCAGAAAAATAGGATTAGCTTCTGCATCTGGAAACTTGTGCCGCCATTCTTTTTCATAATACTTGCTTTCATCATCCAGTTTCTTAGCTTTTTCAAAGGAGGTTGCAACTTCTTTTACAAAACCAAGAAATTCTACATTTGTTTCAAAATCGATACGATATGTTTCTTCTTTCTCAAGATGTTTTCTATCTTTTGGAATTGTTTGCGATTCGTATTGTTAATATTTATTGTTTCATTTTGTCTTTCTAATTTCCAAATATATGTACCAGGCTCATCAACCAAAGATATCCAGTTTGTTTTTGATTTATCACCCGAATTAAAATCATTTACTGCTTTGAGAGTTCAAAAGGAGCATCATGACCGAGATAATTAGACACAGTGATATATATGGTTTTCGCTCTATTCACTAATAGTACATCAAACCATCCAATAAATCTTTTGTGAAATCACATCCATAAGCTGAGTTATTTTTAAAAGTAAGATTATTAAATTGCACAAACTTGAATTCTACCGCTCATAATAACCTCTCGCCTCACATTATGAATACGTATTTTGAGTAGCTAGAAAGCTCCTTGCTATAAGCAAATCCTAGCTCCTTGAAATCCTTGATACCATTCGGATCAGAAATATTATTCTCTGCCATGAACCGCACCATATCACCGCGAGCCATTTTCGATATTGTTCCCTTTTGCTTCACTTTCCCTTCCACTAGCTCACCAAACTCAATCGTAATAAATCGATCCTTCGGTGTGATATATTTCTCGATGCATTGTGAGTATTCCTTCGAAGCCAAGTTAATGATAATTCTGTCATCGTCCACTAGACTATGATACAACCGGTCTCCCCAGAAATCATATAAATCTTTACAATCATTCACGGTTAGCTTCGCCTGCATTTCTAGTCGATATGGCGTTACCCCATCAAAGGGCCTGAGTACTCCATAGAAGCCTGACAGAATCCGCAAATGATCTGATATGTACGAAAGTGCCCTAGTTGTAAGCACTTTCGGAGCCATATGCTGATACTGCAAGCCCTCATATGCTATTACTGCCGGTGTCAGTCTACGCATCAAATCCATATCTTTGTAGCGCTTATAGTTTAATTCTGCCAATTTATCATTGCATTTCCACAATGCTTTTCCCTCTGATAAGGACAAGGACTGCATTTTATGCATCAATATTTTAGCATCATTAATAAATCTGGGCATTTCGGTAACCTCAATGGAATCCGTATCCTCATTCATCTTCTTTGCCGGAGAAATTATAATCTTCATATCCTAAAACAGCGCCAGCATTTGTGCTGGATTCTCCTCTGCCTTCACTTTACCAAAGGCTTTTACAATTACCCCATCTTTATCGATGAGATATGTGGTTCGAACCACTCCCATGCTAACCTTACCATAATTCATTTTTTCCTGCCAGACATCATATGCCTGAATACAGGTAAGATCCGTATAAGAAAGCAATGTAAATGGTAGTCCATACTTTTCCTCGAATTTTTTATGAGATGCCACACTGTCCTTACTCACCCCAAGAACCACAGCTCCCTTTTCTTGAAACTGCGGATACAACTCTCCAAAGTTGCAAGCCTGCTTGGTGCAGCCCGGAGTATTGTCCTTTGGATAGAAATATAAAATAACCTTCTTACCCTTGTACTCCTCCAACGTGTGCATCAATCCATTTTGGTCCGGCAATGAAAATGCTGGTGCTTTTGTTCCTGTCTCTAACATGATCTGACCTCCTAATTCTTATGATAAGCATAAAATCCTTTTATTCCGCTTTTCTAGTATTTATTTCACTATTACAACTTCCATCATTGCCTATACTTCTATATCACTATGCCATCGCAGTGGTCGATTTCATGTTGTATAATCTGTGCAAACCATCCGGAATACTTCTGGCACTGTTTATTGAAATTCATATCCTGAAACTCCACCTCGATATCCTTATATCTGGTGGTCTTGCGAACTCCAATCAAGGAAAGACAGCCTTCCTCCGTCTCGTACGCGCCAGACTTCTTTACAATCACTGGATTAATCATAGCAACATTAGCAAAACCCATACTCACTGCTATTATTCTCTTCTTGACACCAATCATGTTAGCCGCCATTCCTACACAGCCTGCTTCATTCGCTTTTAAAGTATCAAGTAAATCCTGAACCACCTGCTTGTCCGCTACCGTTGCCGGTTCTGACTTCTGATTCAGGAAAACGACATCCTTCATTACTGGTCTAATCATTACAAACCTTCTTTCATTTGCTCAAGATAGTTGTATTTCAGAGCATTCTTCTCACAAGACATTAACGTATATTTACCCTACGGTACAATTTCGCTAATGCCTATCTTTATTTACTGTATTATTTACTAATCCGTTTTATATCTCAAATTGGCATAACTTTTCTGTACTTCTTCCTCAGGCTTTCTGCAACAGAGTTATTACCTCAACATGTATTGATGCTGTAATACAGATTCTTAAAAAACGCATTTTGCCCTTGGCGTAGACATTATATCGACTAATATTATAGAAAAAAGGTACTCGTTGCAGCTTTGAGCTTATCTACTTGCATTTACTAATTACTCCAATGGGTTACCAACCAATTTAATGACTCCTGCAAAGATACTACTGTTTTTGTTTCAATCACACATCTGCAATGATTGCGCCTGGTAATATTAAGCTTTTCAAGTTAATTAATATTTCCATCACCGAGAATTAGGTGATAATTTTTCTGTATTACTGATAGTTCTCCCATTTATCATAAGCGAAGTCCAGTTCTTTTTCCATAGTTTCTTTTTTTAAGAATAGTTCCTGTAAATATTCGAAATTAGAATTATTATTATTTATCTCTTGTTCCAATGCTTTTAATGCAGCTTCTATGGCTGCAATCTCATTCTCAAGAATATCTAACTTTTGCGTATTCAATTTCCTGGATTTGTTATCCGTTCTGCTGTATTGATTCATTTCTCCCCCAATGTAAGGCTTCTTTTCATATGGCTCTTGGGGCTGTTCCTTCTTATAATGCTTATCATCTTCATAAACCTTTAACAGGTTGCTTAGACCTCTAGCCTTTTCGTTTGACTGATCCTCAAATTTTCCCGCCTTTTGCAATTCTTCCTGATAATACGTATAATCTCCCGGATAAGTAATAAGATGGTTATTTTCAAATGACATGATTTTACCTGCAACTTTATTTATAAAATACCGGTCATGGGATACAAATAACAGGGTTCCTTCAAATGCGGTTAAAGTTTCCTCCAGCACTTCCCTGGAATCAATATCCAAGTGATTGGTAGGCTCATCCAGAATCATAAAATTCACTTTTTCAAAGGTTAAAGAACATAACCTTAACCGGCTCTTCTCCCCACCGGATAAGAATCTTATTTTCTTATGGACATCGTCTTTAAAGAATAATACTCTTGCTAGCTGGTTTCTGGCAGCTTCATAAGTAATATTGTGAAAACCAGAAAAGTACTCAAGTATGGTCTGGTCTTCATCTTCAAAAACAACCTGTTGAGGGAGATAACCGATTTTAACCTGAGCACCAATTTTTACCGTACCGTAATCTGGTTTTAATTCTCCTAATATCAGCTTAAGCAGGGTAGATTTGCCGCAGCCGTTTCTCCCGATAATGCAGGCACTATCCTGATAATAAACTTTTATATCAATGTCTTTTAGTAATACCGTATCACCAAAACTTTTACTTAAGTGATTGGTTTCTAATACCATTTTTCCGGAACGGTTTGTGCTATCCTGATTAAAGCGCACCTTCCTGCCTTCAAGGACCGGTTTATCCAATACTTCAATCTTCTCCAGACGTTTTTCCAATTCCTTTGCCCGTTTAAACATCGTTTCACTGTCTCTCATATTTCCCCAGATACGGTAACGCTCAATCTGTTTCTCCATCTGTTCGATCTTTTTCTGCTGGTTGATATAATTCCTATAGTCAATTAAGAACCGTCTCTCTTTTTCCAGTACATAATAACTATAATTCCCCATGTAAATATTAGCCCGGCTAAACTCTAACTCCACGATTTTCATGGCAACATTATCCAGAAAATATCTGTCATGGGATATAATCAGAACAGAACCTTTATACTCCTTTAAAAAGCCCTCCAGCCATTCTGTGGTTTCTAAGTCCAGATGGTTGGTAGGTTCGTCAAGAAGCAGAATATCTGGCTCCTCAAGAAGTATCTTCGCCAAAATCACTCTGGTTTTTTCTCCGCCGCTTAAACTGTGAAATGGTAGTTGCTTTAAAATATCATTAATTTTAAGTCCCTCTGTAATCTTATTAATCTTCGTTTCCAGCTCATATCCTCCGGCTATCTCATACTCCTCCGTAAGCCGTCCGTAACTTAACAGTGCTTTTTCAAGCTTCTCACCCGAAGAAGTCTGAAACACCCCTTCAAGCTCTGATAACCGTCTCTTCAAATCAAAGACTTTTTGAAAAGCCATGCGGATTACATCAATCGCTTTGGTATCCTCACTGTAAACAGGTATCTGATTTAAATACCCTACCTTATTCCCTTTACGAAGATTTACCTCTCCTGCCTGATAATCTTCTGAAACCTCCTCCCCATACGAAGCTTCCCCAACCTGCACTTGCCCGGTATCCTCAAACCACCCTTGTAAATTTAAGTTACTTTCCTTAAACCTGCCCATAATAATCTTCATAATTGTAGTCTTCCCACACCCATTCTTACCAATTAACCCAATCCTCTCCCCAGTTTTCACCTCAAAGCATATCGTTTCAAATATCTTGTTCGCTCCATAAAATTTCGTTAAATTATTAATACTTAATTCTATCATAACTCTACCTGACCTTTCTTATAATTAAACTCTGACTTTACCCTTTACTTAAAAATGAACGCAAAAAACCCAAAGCCAATAAGCTTTGGGTTGCTAATTTTAATTATCACCGTAATAACAAATGATATTAATCTGAATACTCCAAAAACCTTATATGGTTAACTTTGAATCTATTAAATTTGAACGCACTTCTAGCCTTAACTTGAAATATTGCGATCATAATAGATTCCAATTTTACCCATTTAAGTATGGAGTTCATATTTGTTATTACCTTTCCTAGTTTAAAAATACTATATTTCCTTTATAATAAGCGAAAACACATATCCCGTCAAGGTGTTTTTCTGGTTTTTTCTGTTCTATACATGAGGGGGGCAATATATGGTATTAATAAAACAAATATAAAGCAAAAGTGTATTAAGATACTCCATATTCCCCCTCGTTAATTCCCCAATGACTCACCGTGATACTATTTCTGATGTTTGAACTTACCTTTCCGAGTTTGAAATTAATAAACGGAATACTATAATCCTTGAACATTTTTTCCAAAGTTTTATATCTTTTAATCCCAACGATATTATCCTCTGATTTTAATCTGAGACCCGGATGATCCCGGCTTTTCGCGATATATCATATAACGGTTTACATTGCCGATGTGACTTAAAGTTGCATAAGGTTTCATGCAGTTCTAGCAAGGTATGCTTTTTATTTCCATATTATTCTCCAATCTCCACAACTTAATATCTAATTTATGTTAATTAATTTATTTTCTATTCCAACCTTTTAAGTAATCTCTTTTACCACAGGTATCACTTCCCATATTTTTGATAAGAAAATTATACCACCTGGTAGATGCAATCAGATACCTCAAAAATCATTGAGAAATAATAATGAGCCAAGATTAAAAGAGAATGTGCCATTTCGAATTTTCTCCACAGTACAAATATAAAAGCATCTTTGATTACTTCAAAGTTCCCCACTGTTAGATATTTTCTCGGCTGTTTTAATTCTTCTACTGCATTGGGTACAAAATTAAAAAACAGACTCCCAGAACATTCTGTAAAAATTCTGGGAGTCAATACTTCTTCAATATATTCTATGCATTTGCTTTGATTACATCTGTTTAAGATGTAAATCTTTATCGGTATAAGCAGAAATTCAAACCACTATTTTCAAGTAATATCAATTACTTAAAAATTAATTTATTGTAGCCACCTTTTATTTTACCATATAGAGGCTATAGCGTACATTATGGTTTGTTATTTTGTACGACATATTTCGACACAAATCTCACAATGTGTTGATGCTGTGATAATGATTCCTGAAAGGCACACTTTGTCCTTGGCGTAGACAATGATACCCTCCGCTTATATTCATATTCGGAAAGTCCCATGCTCAGAAACACCTTATTTCAAGCCATTTCAGCCTTCTCTATTTTGCTACACTTGACATCAATCCAATACTACCGTCTTCACATGTGTAGTGTTGGGTCAGCTATTATATCAATAAAATACCAATATATTTATTATTCTTGTTATCTCTCTATATAAGGCTTTATATAGCTTATCCATATTTCTTTTACAGCTTCTTCAACAGATATCGTTTTTTGCCCTGACATCGAAAATATTGAGTATAGCATTAATTGTCCATTTTCAACCTTTGGAGAAAACATTCCGCTAAACGAGTTATTACTACCCATAGAGAATCGTTCACAAGAAATACCGATACTGTACTCTTTTCCACCAAATGAATTTCCTAGAGATAATCTTAATGTTCTTAATTGACTGCCATTTCTATAAAATTCATACGTTAAGGTTTTACTATCAACTTCATCTATTTCAACTTGAAAGCTGCCATCTTCTTTTTCTAATTGTTTGCAAAGTTCACCAAGCAAGTTGTTAATTTTAATAAAACTATTTGCCATAAACTTGTTTTTTTCTAAATCTGTAGGCTCAGAACCTAAAAACATTCTAGGGATATCTAGTTTTGAAAATATATCTGCATTATTTTTTTCAATTGATTTCCGTCTTTTTTCACCGCTTAATAACCCCTGTTCTCTCAGCCTATTCTCAATGGATACATTAATATCTTGAACGCTGGGATTGTTCATATCAGCAACCTTGCCTAAAAACTCATCAATATTAAAATTTATGTTTTGAGTTCTTTTCAAATCATCTATTATTGAACCTGCATACAATACATCTTCAATTTTATTCATTTCGGCTTTGAGTTTTTTAAATTCATCTTGCCAATGAGTGATATACTTTATCCGTCCAGTTGAATTATATATGCTCGTTTCTACGACTACTGGAAAAATCTTGTCTTGAAAATTTCTATCCTTCATAACTTCTAAGACTTCATACATACAATTGAAAGACTTCAAATAATTATCCGTGATAATAAGAACAGCATAGTCCATAGCTCTTATACTTTGCATATATTCACGGATGCTCTTCCATGAGCTAATATCTCTAATATCTCTATGCAAGACAATATCTTTATCTTTAAAATACAAATCAATATTGTCAGCATAAACCCCATCCTTTTGACAATATGAAATAAATACATTTACCATTCCTTAATCCCCCTCGATTTTTTCAGCTCAATTCACTCTAAGATATTGCAAACTTGGTAGAAGAGGAATGTCTATAGAATCAGTTTCTGTAGATGTCATATTGCTACTTCTGGTTATATATTCTAAATTAAGTCTATTAGTAATGTAGAATCCTGTATTAGCTAAATTTATAGGCATAAGCTTCGATTCACACATCAATTCATAAAAAGCTTGTTGAATTGACATAATTATATTCATCTTTACAATAATTGGCGTTAAAAAAGAATATGTTTTATCCAAAGAATTACATTCAATTCTTATTGTTTGTGTTGGAATAAGATTTGCAAAAAACTCACCTAAGAAGACATATTTCTCATCTTTTAAGATTTCACTTTTATAATTCTCTACTAGAGTTCTTTCAGATTTAAAATTACCAACAATATAATTATGATATTCCACACCATTCATACCGTACATTTTTTCCTCCATTACTACTTAATAAATTCGGTCTACTTTATACTTTTCCTCTTTATCTTTGTACCCTCAGAACATTCTGCAAAAATTCCAGGAATCAATACTTTCTTATTATCGCTTATCTTCCACTCCCTCTTATCTCATAACAAACCTGCAAAATAGATTTCATGTTTTAACTAAATATAATTACTTTTAAATCCAAATAATATCTAAGTATCAATAGATACATAAAAAGAATTCAAACACTAATTTATAACAGGAATTCGTTTTGTAACATTAATTCCCCACGAATATCTCACTTTATAAAATTGATATATAACAGTATCAATATTCTGAGTCTTACTAAATTTTGTTCCAAGTGCAAAAATAAAACCACTAGATGCTGCAACACAAATCTTAATCTCTGATATTTTGGGATTCTTTTGAACATCAGCAATATCGCTTAAAATCTGTTGAACATATTCATTGGTTTGCTTTGCTGAATTAATTATATCATAATCAATATTACCTTGTATTTCATATTTCAAGATATAGTCGTTTTCCTCCTGCACGCCTTGTAAATCTTCATTATGTATTGGTTGTGTTAATTGAATAATTGCCAGTATCTTACCGTTTTTATCAGCATTATTTTCTTTTCTTTCCATATGAAGCTTAATTTGAATTGGATCATCTTTTAATAAATGAAAATCATCATCAGAAGAATTGTTTCTATTTTTATGAAAATATAGTTTTTTATTAGCATCATCAAGTTCATATCCTAACATAAATACACAAGGGATATTTCCTACAGGAATTCCTGCATATCCAATCTGATAATCTTTATCTACATATTCATTGATTTGGGGTAATATATTTTCGATCTCAGTTATTAATAATATCACTTTTTCTTCTAATGGCAATGATTTATTTGAAATGGTCTCAAACTGGTTGATTGGTAATTCTACAACAGTATATTCTTCTAATTCATCCTTATTATATGAAAAGCTCAAATGCTGTAAAGATGTATGCTCTATTATCAATAGTTTCTTAGTTGAGTTCTGTTTCAGAAGCAAGAAGAATAACCAAACGAAAACAGCAATATCAACTATTAGCCCTATAGCCAATGCTTGCTGGCCGTACTTCATACCATGTATACCATTTAAAACATAATAATATTTCGATTCATCCGAATAATCTACTAATGGCATAACCACCTTTAAATATCCTGTTAATTCATAAATAATCATCAGCATGCTTTTTCCAGTACTAAATAGAAAACCAATATTTACCACTGATGCTATCATCTTATTCCAATGTATTTTATACCCTTTAATTTTTATATAATTCACCTTCTTTCTCACATTCAGTAATCTCTGTAATTCTCTTAGTTTTGAAGTCTCCCACCCATACCCTGGCACCTTCTGTTCCTGCAATAATAAAGAAAATATATTCACATGCTGTTTTATCAACTTCCAACGTTCCATACCAATCGTTCCAATCAATATTAGATGGAACTGGTATTGATTGCGGGTGAGTATGCCACACCCCCATATAGAAGCTTTTTTTGGCCTGTGATCTGAGTAAAAAGAGTCTATGTTTGGGATCTATGATATTAAATCGCGTTCTGCTTCTAGTATCCAAAAGATAAGGATGAGATGCATTTTCCAGGGAGACATTTCCTGTCTTGCTATGTTTATATCCAACAATAAATCCTCCGCTTTCAGGAAGCATTGAATCCGTTTGTAGCCATTTACCAATTTCTTCAAATACAGGAGATAATATATCTACAACTTTTCCATTAGGAAGCTTCATTTTAATGCATTTATTCCCTATCTCTATTGCCACAACACCGACACTTCCCTTCTATAAATTGATTTTCATGGTCAATCACCTTCGTAGGGGAGATATCAATTAAGTAATTCTTATACATTTCCTTTGCAAACACTGTCTTAACTGTATCTAATAGAGTGCTAGATGTTCTTAATAAAATTGAGTTTCCATAAGCGACCCTCGTAGCTCCACAACCGTTTCTAATAATCTTTGATTCAACTATAGCATCTGTAAGGTTATTTGCTTTATTGTTAACTAATTCCCCTTCCTCATTTGTAAACAAACATTCAAAGCATCCTTCTTTCAAGTAATCTACAGTAAGAATATGACTATCTGCCCCTCCAGCCTCCAACCAGGTATATATTACAGGTTTATCATATTTTTCTTTTTTGAATACTCTATTAGAAGCTAATTGAATGTCACTACTACCTACAGTGAAAATAACTAAATCATTTTTTACCATCTCTTCTTTAAGAAGAGATTCATCAATATCCTTCTGGAAGGCGTTGACGCAAATTTCTGGATGTATATATTCCAAATCATACTTTAATGCAATTGCTTTGTTACAACCAATCCACACACTATCAGCATTGTGCCTCAACACATTTTCATCTTCTAATGTATCTGAATCATAAATAGTAAGATTACATATTCCTGCCTTGACTAATTCCTTAGCTACATAACTCCCAAGGGACCCCGCCCCTACTAGCAGAACTTTTTTGCCAATTAGTGATGTATCATTTCCAATCTGTCTGCTTAAATGGTAATAATCAACTCTTTTACTTTTTACAATACGTACCTCTTTAATTTCATTCTTAAGTTTATTGAGAAGAGTGTCATTAGTTGCACTTTTAAACAAAACAATTGATGTAAAATTAATACTATTTCCATTTACTAGCATTTCAAAAACAAGACTTACATAGGCCGTTTTAACTTTTTCTTTACTCATTCGCATATATGTTTCACTGCTTATTCTACTATATTCTCTTCCATTAATAATCATAAGGATATTCTTAGCATCCCATTTTTTACCGCGAGTAGGTGGTAAAATTCTCCGATTATCTGTAATTGGAATATAAAAAGCGGGTAACTCGGGTTGATGACGCCAGATTTTATTACCATCTTTAGTTTTCTCTGCATCAGATAACCTTATTCCATTCGCTACCATACGCACTGTAGCATTGTTACCTAAATAAGTATTAATACGTTTAAAAGTTCTATCGTTACCAATGTATAATTTAATTTTTAGCTCCTCTTCAGCTATATCATTCCAGTAATATAAAAATTCTTTTTGAAATTCCTCTTCGATTTCTAAGTCTGTTAATGATAACAATTCAATCAACCTATCAATGGCATCAATAATTTTTTCCTCATAAGTTTGCAGAAACCTAATATAACTACCGTTTTCATGAAGACATATAAATCTATACTTGTCTTTTTTATTTTTATCCAAAGGTATACCCAATGGCATTATATGAGGATAATTATATTTATCCTCATTTTTTACAAGAATGATAGGACTTCCTGTTGCATCCTCTATTGTAGAATACCAGAACCCGTATTCTTTTCCTTTAAGCAGGAAAAAAATTATATCATCATCTTCTCCAATAACGGATACTTCATCATATGAATCCAACATCTGTTTTACAATTTCTTTTTCATCCAAAGCTGTGCTCCTTCTTACTCTGAGTATTTGATGATGTTGCCTGTTTGGGTGGTACTTTAAAATCATCACCAAATACCTTTTGAACATAAACTCCGGCATCATGGTCTGATTCAACATTTACCGCATTCGTTAATCTCTCCACCGCTTTAGATAACCTATTGTAGAATGTAACTCCATAGTTATCACTGCATTCTTTCATCTTTTTGAAGATATCCGAATAAGGCTCAACTGATAGATATCTTGATATATCTGCTTTTACCAAAACATCATTCTGATATGTTTTTATAAATTTACCTTGTATGGCTGACATTGTCTGTTGTAAGGATGCCAAATCATCATCACCTTCAGATGACGAAATACCTACAAAACAATCACATGCTAAATATGTAAGCCCGATGCTAGGTGGCACTTCATGAGCCAATGTAGAATTAGCATATTTTTCATTTTTCCATTTTTTAATGTAGCGAATAATTCTTCTAAGCTGCTCATTTCCATTAATTTTGCCGCACAAATCGGCATTTAAACCTTCGGGATCTGCTATTTCCCAAGAAGGAGTCCCAAATTCTCTACCCCGTGCCAAATATATCATACCGTTATGTTTTGCATATAATGGCAAATCTATATGCATCCACTCTTCTTGATCTTCGTAATATGTGACATTTACACAAGGTTCTTTAACATTAACTTCTCTAGCCGCGACATAATTTAATGCATCCCTTAAATACCCTTTTATTTTCCCAGTATCCGGGTAATCATCAATATTTAAAGGAATTATAACCGCTATATCTCTATCAATAACCTTATTTTTAATTGTAGTGTGATATTTATAACTTCCCTGATCAAAAATTTGAATATCACTCTTTTTAAGTTCAATATTGTGATTCTTTAATACATTAGGGAATCTGTTCTCAATGTCATTTTGTAAAATCTCCCTTTTTTCCCGCAAATATTCACTTTCACTGGTAATCCTAATTTCATTATAAAAATCAGAAAACTGCTTTTTCAACTTCATGTAAAACCCTCCTCATAAAATCAGCTACGCTTATTTTTTATCATCATACTTTATGTTTTGCAAATATACAATATGTAGTATGTTAATTATAATTAATACACTAAATATAGATATTGTCAATGCATTTTTAAAATACTTACTTCATATTACAGAATTTAGCCAACTACACAATGTCATTATAATGACATCTGCGTCTTCAGTTCTGCCTTTATTCATTCAACCTGCGCTTTAAACGGTATTAATTCTCAACCTATTCTTTTGAATTATTGGAGTAAGCATTTGCGTTAAAGATTGTATTGCCCCACTTGACACCGCTAGCACTCTATTCACACTCCATACCGGCTCTATATGATAAGCATCGCCAAACAACTATGGACTTTTTGGTAAAAGAAAACGCCCCCACAGCAATGCTAGCTCTTTAGCCATGCCTTCGACAACATCGATGATTTCACGTCATGCTATTACGCTCAATTATAGCATCCATCATTACCTTTCCTCGTGCTTGAAGAATTCCATTTAATACAGATAAATTGGTTTGTGAATATAAAACACACTCCATTTTATCATTCACAAAAGACCTCAACAAATAATTTTTTTTAGTAAATTTAGGCCAGCTTCCAAATGAAATGTTTAACCAATATGTAATTGGATTATCCGGTGTCTGGGTTTTTATTGCTTTTAAATACTTATAATATTCTTTTTCCAAACCAATAAGATTATTATGATCCTTATTATCATAATAAGCTTTAATTACTTTTAGTACTCTGTCAAATTGTTCATTTAATCCCTTATGAATAGTCTACATACATAGGGATTTTATTAAAGTACCATCCTCTTTCCTATGATCAACTTTATTCTTAGGTACTGGCATAAAATTCCCCATTGTTCCAGTCAAACGACAAAACATATTGATACTTTCTCTTTCGTTTAAATTCGTAAAATATATACCGTATATTCCATTTTCACTACGATCAAGAAACTTCTCCCAATCAATTCTTTTTCCAACAATTAATTCAAGAGGCGTTTGCGGCGAAATTAACATTTCGCCACTCATGTTCACATTTGTGCCGTTGAATGAATGCTTTAATATCTCCTTATTACCAAATTTTCTTTTCTTGTTTTTTCTTACGATCAAATTCGGCCACAACATACTATATAATTCGCATATCTCTTTGGATTTATAATATCCACACCCATCAGTTTCATAACTTTTATTTGTTTTACATTTGTATGCAGCAAGTTTATGTATTTCATTCATCTGCTTAATCCAATCGTGCTTTTCATCTACATTGTTTAATTTCATCGACTCCCGTGCACAATCTGTCTCTCTAAAATTAAAGTTTAGCATATCTCATTTACCTTATAAGCTAATTAATCAGTCGAAAAGTTTCCTGCTACTAATAGTTGTTATCATTTATTTTTATATCAGAAAAAGGGGATACCGAACCGTCCCCCTTTTGTTTATCAGCCCTTTGGCGGAAACGGATCATTACCGTATGAATCTCTTTCCCGTATCCTGCCATCTCTTCCATGTATAAGTAACTCTGTCTGTTGGTTTCTTGAGATTTCCCTGGCTCTTTGTATAGCTTCTGCCTGAGTTTCTGTTCTTGCTGTAGCCCTCGTATTTCCTTCACCTTTTACTTGCCAACCGCCATCTTTATGGGGTGTTACATGCTGATTTTTATTCATTTTATTTTTCCTCCAATAACTTTCTTACATCCTCTTTCCAATTTTCCTTGTGGATTAACCTAGCATCTTGCAAATTACCATTTAATATCTGTGCTTTTGTAAGTTTGGATAGTTCCTCCCAATTATCAGTAAATACATATGTTGCATTATTGGAGTATACACTTTCTAAAACATATAAATTTTTCTCTTTGAAGCCAAAAATCACATAACCTCTAAAGCCCGATTTTCCATATGCCCTAAAATCAGGAAAAAATCCGTTTATGAATTCACATTTATCTAACATCATTTTTCGCTGTGTCTTGGACTTGCCTTCAGAAATATTATCTAAATTTTTTTCCATCTCATTCCATGGATATTCGCCTTGAGGTAATACTTCCCAATTAAGATAAATGGTTTTTATTGGAGTCAGTGTGTTCAGTTGATCCGTTAAAATTTCACACTCTTCAAAATTGGTAAGAAAAATATTAATAGTGTTCAAAATAAGTTTATAATTTCGAAAATTATACGCTATCATGTCAGTTATGACCATAAGTTTACCCGAATCATCATATTTTAAAACTAATTCTATGCTATATGGTTCATATTCTATTTGCGGAAAACGCTCACGCGGAATATCAACATACTCTGAAACTTCTCTTGTTTCTCCTCGACCTGCCCATTCCAGCCTCGTCCACCATAAGGTTTGATAATATTTCTCTTTTGGCTGTGTTTTATCAGAAACATAAAATTTTTCCGCATTTCTCGCTGTAGTCGGATTCACAATCCTAGGAAGTATCCTCTCCCCCTCTTCAAGCTTATCCGTAAAACCTAACTCTACCAATTTTTCCTTAAACCTCATGGCATCCCGCAATGCCATTACAATTTTTTCCCCATCCTCAAGCCATTCCAAACATGTAAGCCTGTTTATTCTCTTTTTCTTAATAATCAATCCTTTTCCTCCATTTTTTAGAATTATAAATCTACTCTTGCAATTTTGAAAGGAAAATGGTACACTTTTAAGGTTAAATAATAATTATTTATGTACCAGATTTCCTTAACCTAGCATTGGTATCTATTCCCGTAGATATCAATGTTTTTTTCTACAATCAATAGAACCACCCCCTTTACTTTGTTTTGTATCTTCTTTCTCATTTAGCCATTTGTAAAAATGTTGTAAAGATTGAAAATGTATCAGATCCATTCTTTCATAATCTATATCAAATACGCAAGAAGGTAAATGATCAATCGCAATAACATAATCCCCTTTTTCTAACGGGTACCTTTTATTCCGATTTTTACATATTCTTTTTAGAGAAGGCTTGCTTTTTACAGCCAAAGTTTCTAAATATATTTCCGAAAAAACTTTCTTTTTATCTTTTGATATCGTAATACAGTCTTCTTTTGAACAATAGATTGAGAAAATCCGGTTATGTGCCATCAAATCACACTCCCTTTAATCTTCATATTTAATAATGTTCGGAATGCCACTATACCGCCCATTTAAATATGCCAATTCTATGTTTAGGTCAGAACGGGATTCTCCACTTTCAAACTCATCCAAACGAACAAATTCAGATTCACCATTACGATTTGATACAAAATAAATTTCGTCCTTCCGTAGTTTTCTTAAATTTAAAAGGCGAGATTCATGTGTAGTTATAATGAGCTGGTTACTGTTTGGATTATCTGGATTTAAGTACATTGATATAAGTTGTTCAGTAAGTAATGGATGTAAACTTCTATCAATTTCATCAACAATATATGTTACATCTTTCTCTGGTGTTGTTATCATCTCTAATAATTCCAAAATCCTTTTAGTTCCATCAGACTCCTCTTTAAACTCATATTTTCCGTAATTTCTGTGGCTAAATTGAACCGTCTTAATATTTTGAATGCCACTTGGATTTACTTCAACTATATAATAACTATCCCCCAAACGTATGCTTACAGGAACAATCTCACCATTTTTATTGCCTTCTTCTTGGCACATTTCCTTAAAATCGGCTTCAATTTCTTCCACAACTGATGCTGGCACATCTTTAAACATCTGTTCTATGGAAATATCAACATATGACATTTTGTCTATAGGAATATCAAGCTCTACCAAACACTCAAATAGCTTTTCATTATTTTCTTCATAATTCAAAAAACTATATGCACCCAAATCGGAAGAACTATTCGGATAAACAAACTTCATTTTTGTTAAAAACCAACGATACAATAACCTAAAATATTGTAATGACGGATCAGATGTAAATAAATTTCCTTTTTTTGAATTTATTTCATTTAAAAATAAAAGATTATCCTCATTAGATGCATCAGAAAAGTAAATTGATAGCCGTTTGTCAATCTCAACATTTTTCGCCTTAATAGCTAACTCAAACTGTTGTTTCGTAAAATCCCGAAGAAAAATCAGCTTATCCTCTAGCCTGGAATTTCTTTCAATCAGCCACTCTTTAATTATTTTTTCATTGTGCCAAGATAATATAAATCCATACTCATATATTTTTTTTCCAATAAAAAGTGTATAGATAAATTCACTAGGCTTGGTACTCCAAATTTCTTCTGATCTATTTACAGTCATAAACCTTTTATCTAAGCAACCATTTAAAATTATTTTTTTTCCAAAATGCATTGCTTTAATCATTGTAGATTTACCAGCAGCATTTCCACCATAGATTGAAGTGAATTTTAACACTGTCCGCTTATATGCCTTAAGAAGGTGGCTGGTCTTACCTCTAGCCTTACCCGTAAGAAGATTAATACTTTGTTTCTTGCCTATTGAGGCAAAATTTTCAACAGAAAATGTCAATAACATAAGTCCCTCCACATATGAGATAATTCGTCAGAATTCATTTTTTTCTCTTTAATATTTGAATATTTCATAAATTTGATTAAGTTAAAACGAATAATTCGCTTTTACTTTCTCATAATATCATATTTATTTTTTTCTGTCAATAATCTGGAAAGTTATTTTCAGAACATAAAATTAGGAAGATGTCACAAAACTAACTTACATTAATTTTGCAACATCTTCCTATACTCTTCCAGCAAATTTAAAATCTGTATACCTAACAATTCATTTGAAATAATCTCTTCTGCCTCCTACTGCGCAATCATATGAACCTGTACACATTTAAAAAATCGTCATCTGAAGCTAAGTACTCCTCAAGATACTTTTCCAGTATTTACACTGCCATTAAGTTTAAATTAAAAAATGACAATAAGTTATAATTAAGCCACATACTTTTATGTCTGCGTCCTATTAATTAACTGGAGATAGTGGGATTAAACCCATGAACTCTTAAATACCATTCGAGCGCTCTCCCAGCTAAGCTATATCCCATCCTTTTCCCTACCTATAAAAACACTTTGGAAAGATTTTGCATTCAATTATCCTATGTCATCCGTGGAAGAGCCAAAAAAAGTGGGTTAAAAATCGCATTTTTTAGCCCACTTTTTTGCTCATTTTCCAGTCAAAAACTACTATATCTTGTGGTCTATTCCCTGTTTTTCTTGTCTAAACCACGATACGTCATCATTATCACCGCTTCAACATGTGTTGATGCCGTGAATCGGATTCCTGAAAGGCGTATTTTCGCCTTGGCGGAACCGTTATCATTTTTGACACATAAAATCATAAGCACCTTTTTTGAGTATTTCACCGTCTTCAATTGTTCGATTATACCATGGATTTTGTGATTTAGGAGATACTCTCTGCATCTCCACAAATAAAATTTTGCTGGTAGTGAATACTGCCAACAATAAAACCCTTGAGTAAATTACTCAAAGGCTTTATTGTTAGTAGCATATTTATTAATCTATGCTTTATTGCTGTAGTGGACCTTCATACCAATCATTTGGTACGAGATTATTATTAATAGGCCACCAGTTTTCACAAATGTATTTTCTGAAAGATTCTTCTTTCAAGTCAGCATGATCTACTATTATAACTTGAAGTTTTCCGTTGGTCTCAATTGTACGTTCAATTATGAACTGATACATTTTATTGACCTCATTCCAATCTATCTGCTTTTCATCCAATTGAGAAGGGAAATAGACCTGCGATGGTTGATCGAGAAATAAAAATCTTGGTACAGGGCGATTCGCACCAATAAAATATTGTTGTAAGGCAAAATAGGCAATAAGATGAACACCTACCCAGTTTGAACCACTTCCTAATTGTTTAAGGGGAACCGGTCTTTCCGGCTTGTCTACAATTACAGTGACTTTATTCAGATCAAGTCTATATGGATTATCACTATGCTCGAGCTGAAGTTCCTTAGCCCAATTTGTCATATTGCCTTGTATTCGCGAAAGTGCTGACTGTTTGCGTTCTTCAACAGAGTCTCTATCAAGAATACCGTCAATTTCTTTGAGCCGATCTTCTATCTTTTTGACAGCTTGTTCTTGTTTTTCTGACTCCATATCATTTTCAACACTCTCAACCCAAAGGCTTATTCGTCCAACTACTTTAGCCCTTCTATCATTTATATCTCGCAACCTATTTTTCTCATCCTCTTGCTTGTATAAACCGTCTATTTCAAGCTCTAATGCTCGAAGCTGCTCTCTCTTACTTTCGCGTTCATGTTCTAATTCAGAAATAAATGAGCGGAGTTTTGGTTGCTCGCGCGTAACATTCGCTATCGATTTGTCCAAATTAGAAATAGAGGTTTTTATCATTTCTACACCAGGAAGTGGTTGCTCCAGACTTCCAGAGCATAGAGGGCATTTACCCGGGTTGAAATCTAACTGTTCAAAAAGACCTATTGATTCAAGGCGTACCTTTTGATGCTGTGCTTCGTTATAGTACCCTGAAGTCTCTCCAACAAACTTTTTGGCGTTGTCAATGTTAATTTCTATTTCATCGTAATCATTTTGTACTTCTTGATGCTTGCTTTGCAAAAATGTTAGCCGATCCATTCCAGGATTAGATGTCACCTTACTAGGTGACCACCCCATAGCATCTTGTAGAATAACATACATTGCTTGATAATCCTGAAAATCTATTGGGGTTGATACGCCAACAAGACCGACTTGACGCGCCTCTCCAATTAAAGAAATTGCCCTTTCAGAACCACCACCCATTAAATAACGGTTTTCTTCAAGTTTACGCTTTTCAATTATTAATTTGCGTTTAAGTATACTTCTTTCATTCTCAAGTGCCAAGGCTTCTTCACTAACAGCTCCAAGAAAATAAGGAATGGTATCCTTAATGGCTTGCGTAATGAAATCATCGGATTGGTGGTGAAATAAAAAGTTTTTTGCAGCAATTTCATCTTGTCCTTGAAAACAATAGTATAATGCATGCCTTATATTAGCTGCCAAAGGCAATCTACTTTGCCCTTCAGGTGGAGTATTTAAATTTTCCGATATTCCAAGCCTACGCGTTAGTGCCTCCTCAATCCCGGCGACATTTGTATTGGATGTAAAATTGCAGTTTTCAGGAACTTCAATTTTTTCTCCGACCTCAATATAACAATAACCTGTTGATTGTTGGCCTCTATCTGGATTTTTCCGAGCCACAAAAACACGTTCATTATCGAATTGAAGCAGCAGACCATACCAAGCTACATTATCTCGAACCACCCCATCGGCAATATTACAGGAATCTCCACCTAAACAATAATCAATGATATCTCCTACCACTGACTTCCCTGATTTGGACCGACCCGTTATAATATTTACTTTCCCCAGCTTAAAAGGAAGATGGCGTACTTTTCCGTTATATCCATATAGCACAAGCTCACGTATCTGCATTATGGTCTCACCCCCAATTCGATATATACTGTCTCAACTTTTCCAGCTCCAGCAAACCATTTGGCAACATGTTCACTTTTCTTTATACATTCAAGAATTTCATCATCGGTGAATTTGGTTTTACTCAGCGCTCGTGTTGCCACTGGTATATCCACTTCACCATTCGGTGTTAAAACAACCCTTCCGGTTTGTAGAAGAAATTCAATTGATTCATTTGTAATAGGTACCAGCTCTTTTGCTCTTTTAGGAAAATCAATAAGCAATTGCGGATATTTCTGAACCCACAGTAGCAATTGAGTTCTACTATTTATATTTGATCTAGTTGATTTATGTAAGACGAGCGGCAATACTAAGTAAATAAGCGGAAAGGGTAGTGGCCGATTAGTTTTTTCACTATAGGCCTTAATAGTTGTATACAATATTCTTCCACAAAATGCCGGATTAAGAAGATACGCTACTTCATGTGTTCGTTTATTCCAACCTTTCACTTACGTTGCCTCCCTCTTTATGTATTTAGTAATTCTGCAAGCCGAGTATAAAAGTCTGCGTGCCAACCCACTTTAAGTTGATTTGCTAAAATATGATAGCTTCCACGCATTACAAACGCCTCTTGGCATTTTGAACGGATTCGAACATCCTTTTTTTCAATATCAGTAAAGAGTCTACGCCCTTCTTTAATTTTTTCATCTTCTGTAATTCCGCAGCATTCGGCTATATCATCCTCCATGGCTGCAAAAGAATGTTCCCACTCATCAATCAGGCGTTGCTCGTAACTCTCTAGTTCATTAACATAGAGCAAATCATTTCTGATCCAATTAGCTCTCTGCTTAAATGCGCGATAATAATCTCTTAATGCAGTTTGCATTCGACGACTTCCAAGAGAAATAAGTTTAAGTTGTTCATAGAATATCTTTTCATTTGCTCCCAAATCACTTTCTTGAAAATCGCCAACTTCCCAAATATCAATTGGCAAATTGTCATCTGCATATTCTTGGCTTATAGATACAATCAATGATCTTATTTGGCTTTGGGTAACAAATATAGGTTTCTCGGAGCAGAGGGCTTCAATAGCCTTTTTATACCACCAACCTTCTAAACGTTCACAAATCTGATTTTCAAATTTCGGAACACAACTATAGCGAATTTGTTTGCGAAATGTTTTCTCAACATCAATAATATTACTTGCACTATCAATAACACATATTTGGCCAATTAGGCTTTTGAGTACACTCTCATCTGTTTTCAGAAAAGCATCATAAAATTTTTTATGTGCTACATTGTCCGATTTATCACATATAGCCTTCAATTTTCCATAGGCGCTGTCTACATTTCGTTTATCATCTTTTCTTAGACAGGAAGCCGCTGTATCGTCTGGCGCAACTGCCGTTGTTATAATTACAAATTCTGTTTCTTTTAAAATATTTGGAGATTCGGTAACTATATCTATCCAAACTTTTAATGTTCTCCACAAATCAGTGCTCGCATCAGTAAGATTTCCATGTTTCTGTACATGATGCTTCACCTGTATAAGCTGCTTAGGTTCATCATCCTTGCTGAACGCAATATCATCAAATTTTTCAATGCTTATTTGAAAATCGGAATTATCATTTTCCAACAGTAATGACAAAGCGTATCTAACCTGATATAGATAACCTACCATCTGCTCAGAAGCTTGATGATTCGACATATAGTTATCCTCCTCTCTGTTTTTTACCATTATATCACAATATTAACAATAGTTATATCGTGTTTTGTTGATTTTTAGTTTTTTAGCTATGTCTTCAGTAATATTTTTACAGGTGATACGGCTAAAAATAAAAATAGCAGCATTGATTATTTCTACTGGTATTAGAATTAATTAATCTTATTATAATAAGTTATTTGACCACATCTTTTTAATCCCGCCATCAAGTGATCGTGTAACCTTCCACCTCCAAGTTTATATAATGCACTTTCTGAACTATTATGATATGCTTCAAGTAGTTCTTTATATGTATCATCTAACTGCTCGGAATACTGATCCCTTTTAATAATCTCTATGCACGCAATGAAAAAAACAAGTTCTTCATAAGAAATTATAGAAAGAAAAACATCTTCTAGTTTTTGCAGTTCATCCTCGTCCTGAATATTTTCTTCATACTCTAAACCTAGTGGACCTTTAATTTTCTTATTCCGAATAAGCTTAACTGCATTAGTTTGATATTCTTTGTATGCATCTAGAGCTGAATCTCTTATAGTGAGAAATTTAATTTCAAGTCCGATATTTATAGAAAACTCTCGATGAGATTTTATTATGTTTACAGCATCGGTTAATTCTTTTGACCCTATGTTAAACTTCTTCCTAATTTCATCCTTACTTATTTTCCATCTCTTTATATCTCCAATCAGTAAAGATATTTCTGCAATTTGCTTTCGCGATAATTTCGTAGTAAACGTCCCCTGCATATATTCATCAATAATTACTCTTATAAAACTAGCGAAATTATCAATCATCTCGTAGAGGCTATAATAGTTTTCTGTAAAAACATCCAGACTGATATGAGTAATATTTTTACTTTCCATATGAGGAGTTTCACTAAGATTAGTAGTGTATCTAAAGGCATCTCCCTCTGGATCAACATCATAGTCTCCAAGGTATTCTATTATCGATTGGTATTGTTCTTCTAACCTTCTATCAACTGTAATATACAGCAGTATTTGTTCGTTCAACAATTTAATATTGTGAGTATGAGTTTTTTTTAATATCGAATCATAAAACTCTTTCCTAATATTCATCTTATCTTTAATCAAATGAACTGTCAGAAGTCTCCTCAAAATTATCTTAAGCCCTAATTCAACACTATGTCTTGCGCAGAAAATTAGAGGATAAACAAGTATGTCTTCACACCTTGTTTCTTTAATACGTTCCACTATTCCTTTTACGGCTTCATGATACCCAGATCTAATATAATCATCATTTGTACCTCCATTCGTACCTACACACGCTGTTACAAAAGGATCTCCTTGAAATTCAAATGGATTTTTCTTCATTACATCCTCCATTTTCTAATGTTTTCTATGGTACACTAGTATTCTGATGCATTATCTTGGGCAAGTATCTCCACTACTTTTATAAATTCATCAGTATGACCAACTGCAATCATTTTATTTTGATTCAACAAAGATTCCCTTTCTTCTTTAAGGGAAATTAATAATTTTTCAAACCCTCGGATAGTGAGCGGAAGTTTGATATCTGGCCAATATTTATAATTTCTCCACATGTTTTTAAAATCTACACCGAATCTATGTTTTTCAGAATTATTACATTGTGAAAAAGCATTTGCTGTAGCTTCTGCCATCTCTTCATCAAAAACATCCATTCTTTTGTTTTCACATTTAAAAAAAGCAGATGAAGCATCTTGCTTGATGCTGTTCAGGTAGAGCCTCTTATTTTCATTAAAAATCAAAACATTTCCATTCCAAAAAGTTTCAATCAGTTCATATGCTTCCCACTCAGTTTGTTTGAAAAGAGCTTTATCATCATGGCTTATTGCACTCCTCACATGCTTATCTTCCACGCATTGTTCTGTCATTTGTCTTGTACAAAGCTGAATTCCTTGTTTTATCCTGTCCCAATCAATAATGCATGGTAATTCAAACTGATACTTTCTTGCCCAATAACAATTCATAATGAAACTCACATACTCATCCAAAGAAAGTAGTCCACAGTATGCCATTTCTAATACCTCGGGGAAGCCTTGTATAAGGATATCTTCTTCTACATCCATAATACGATATGTACGGACTACATCTTTCGGAGTAGCCGCTTTTTGCCTATCTTTAATTACTTTAATTTCTGTCTTGAGCAGATCTTCGTCCCATTCTCCTCTAAATATCCAATTCTTTGCTGTCTCTAACATAAAACGAGAATTGTTGAATGATGGGTATAAATCTCCCACATCTTTATCGGCAAATATAGTACCATACTTACCTTCTTTAGCTATGCCAGCCTTGTATGAAAGCATATATGAAACAAAGGAAGATAACCATTTATCTAAATCAGAAAACTCATTATCAACAAGGACTACAAATATTCGGTAAAAGTCCTGTAATGAGCATTTTAAACTACGAATATTATGAGGCCGTTTAGTTTTCTCTTTTGGTTCTGAAAAAATATCTTTGTCATCAGTTGTATCTATATCAGATGCTGGTGCAAAAAGATTTAAAATATCATCTTCATGTTGTTTTAAAAACTCATGATATTTTTCTGAGAGGCATACCTGGTTAACTATGATTGTATGAACAATACTTGCATAATCAGGCTTATATTTTATAGTTCTTTGAATAATTTTCTCTTTAATTTCCTCGTAGGAAATTTCCTCTGTTGCATTTTGCTGTTGCGGATAATTAAGTGCAATTGTTATTTTGGCTTTTTCGTCTGCAGAAACTTCCTTTGATTCCAAATTCGCCAAAGCTTTCTGCTGTTTATTATGTATTTTATCCTCATTTGCAACTACTATTGTTTGAAAGTTTTGATTTTCACAATAATCATTAATACAGCCCAGAACGTCTATTGTATTGAGCTTACATCGTTCTAAATCATCAAAAATAAGAATTACTTTTTTATCATTCATTTCATTTGCTACATTTACTAAAGTAGCCGGATTAAATGTAACAATATTTTTCCAATCTTCAGGTAGCGGTAATCTTGCCAATTTACTTTGCCACTTACTCACGGTTTTGCCTTTTTCATCCCAGCCTTTATCTTCCAAATACGCATTCAACCAAGTATTGCGAACGCAGTCATTAATGGCCTCAATGGACGACAAACCAAACAAGGAGATACGAAGTATAGTATGGGTGTCAATTAATTTATCTTTTAGGCTGTGTTCAAGCAAATAGGTTTTCCCGCAGCCCCACTCTCCAGTAAGCATCAAAGCTCCCACCGATTCCGGTTCATTACAATAATATACTAATTCCTCAAGTGTAGTCATTTTATCCTCTCCAGTACCCTTGTCTCTTGTATCACATAGAAAACTGCTGACCTTGATTCTCTTCCAACTCTAGTTCTTGTCTTTCCATCTTTATGAGCTGCTCCATACTATAATCCAGGATCTTTGCCTTTCGCTCGGAGATCATCACCATATAAAATTCCTTTTGTACAGGAAGCAGAGTTTGTGTTTCCTCAATAAGTCCCTTAATTTTATCTATATCTATCCGTGCAGAAATTCTTTTCAATGCCGCTGTACAATCCGGATTTTTCAAAGAAGATATAAAATCAAAGTAGGATATTTTCTTTCCATTTTCCTCTATAGATGAAGCTGGAAAAGTATAAACACGCTTGTTAATCTCATCTTCACTACTCAGAACAGCTTCCATATCATTGGCAGCCAACTGTGGATAGAGACAGGAGCCACAGTCATAAACGGGAGCAATTTCTACCATCTTAGACTGCTCATTTACAAGAATGCCCCAATTTCCATTATGCCTGTCGAAATTGCCAAGCAGTGCATCCGCAATAAACATATCCCAAAAGAAATCCCGAAGCTGATCCGGGGGCAGAAGTGTCTGTTCGTCAATTGCCTGGAGAATGGAGGACAGCTCTTTTCCATACCCGTTTTGTTCGCTGTTGATACAGGTATTTTTTAAATGAGCAAACTCAAGAAGCCTTTTACCGCCTTCGGTGAAATCCTTGCAAGCTACCACTATCTTTTCTTTTCCTCGCGGATCGGTATAGGTTCCTAACAAGGTTTCCTGTGTTTTAAACCCAAGAGAAGCAAAGATGTGGCAAGCGATATATTCGCTAATGCATCCATTGGTATAGCTCATGGTCTTATTTCGGCTTGGCGCCGGAGGGAATTTTAGCATATAACTACTGTCTTCATAGAGTATATTAATTTTGTTCCCATTTGCCCCGCCGTAGGCTCTGAATTTATTCACTTCACAGGATGTAAAATCAATCATATATTCTATCCTCCTTTCCACCTAGTCCAAGATATTTTTCGCGCAGATAACCGGCCTGTTCCTCCGTAATTAAACCAGACCAAAGGTCGGCATTAATGGCTCCATATAATTCATCTGACAGACAATCAAGATGCAGAACCTGCTCTTTTTCACCTTGCAAGTAATCCTTGATCGCCTTTTGAACGCTGTTAGATAATCCGGTTTCCAAATATGTCTTATTATGGGGCTTACCATCCGGTGCGGTTTCTGTAGGTTCAGATTCCAGTTCCAGCAGTCCCTCAATGGAAAGACCAAGAGCCTTGGATAACTTGGAAAGTGTTCCAGCCCCACATCGGTCGAGATGTGTTTTTCCCGAATATATGTCTGCGAGAGTCGCCCATGGAATCCCGCTGATTTTTGATAAACGATAGCGGGACATATTCATGTCCTGCATAAGCTGTTGTATTGTCATTTTCATCACCTGTTTTCATTATATCGGTGTTCCGATATGATGTCAAGGTACGTTAGAATAGTGCTGCCAACAATAAAACCCTCAGCCCACTGTCTGAGGATTTTATTCTTACCAGTACTTTATACACTGGCAGGAACCGTTAATCTTTCGGCTCCTGCCGTCATTTAATCATCACACAGGACATCTTGTCGGATCACGATGCCCGATTGAAATTGAATTTCAATTTTACTCTCATTGATAACTCGGATTGTTTGAAGCAGTCTGCGGACAAGGTCATCGTCGAATTCCCGTTTTAAGTAGTTAATTTTTTTCGTGTAGCTACTCATCTCCTGCAGACGCTGTTCATAGGATTCTGCCAGATGTCGTTCTTGGAGCACCTTTGCTTTTTTCTTCCTTAGCTCCTTGATTTCATCTGCGATAATGCGGTATTCTTTATCGAATGTATCATCTGCACACTCGGTTTTGGCGCTTTCCTCGATGAGTTTCATCATTTCCTGTTGAAGCTGTTCGATTTGCTCATCGTATTCCGTAGGCTCTGCCTGTGCAGAGTAGCTTCCGATGATGCGGATTACATTTTCTCGAAATGCCTGCACAAATTCTCCCTGATCCTCTACCACGTTATTAATTGCGGTCATAATCGCTTCATGGAGGCTGTCTTCTTTCAGTGTGGGGGAATGTTTGCATCTCTTAGAACCATGCTTGAGGCGGTTGTCACAGCGCCACACGGCTTTTTTCACACCATACTTCGACCATACCTGTCTGCGGTAGGGCTGACCGCATTCTGCGCATACCATGATGTCGGACAGCACATATTTGGCGCTGTACTTTCCCTTGATAGAAGGTGCATCCACTTTTTTAGATGCAGGTCGGTAGATTGCACCTCTACGTGCCTTTTCCTCCTGTACTCGGTGGTACAACTCCTTTGGGATAATCGCTTCATGATTATCTTCTATGTAGTACTGCGGTACGATACTTTTATTTATCACCTTTTTCTTCGTCAGAAAATCCACGGTATAGGTTTTCTGCATCAGGGCATCACCCATATATTTTTCGTTGCTAAGCATTTTGTCAATGACCGTTGCTTGCCATACGGTCTTTCCGGTGACTGTGGGGATACCATCGGCTTCCAGTATCCGTTTAATTTTATAACTACTGTTTCCCTCTAAAAAAAGGCGGAAAATCCTGCGTACCAGATCTGCTTCCTCTGGTATGATGACAAGATTTCCGTCTTTATTCTTTGTGTAGCCTAAAAACTTGCTATGGTTGACAATTACCTTACCGCTTTCAAATTTTCGAACGATTCCCCAATGGCAGTTCTCGCTGATATTGCGGCTTTCCTCCTGTGCCTGGCTACTTAAGATGGTCACCAGAAGTTCACCGCTGCCCTCCAGCGTATTGATGCCCTCTTTCTCAAAGAAGACTGCGATGTTCTTTTCCTTTAGCTTTCGAATATTCATTAGTGAATCTACTGTGTTTCGGGCGAAGCGGCTGATGGATTTGGTGATGACCATATCAATTTTACCAGCCATGCAGTCCTCAATCATGGCTTGGAAATTACTTCTGTTTTTCGTTGAGGTTGCGCTTTTTCCGTCATCCGCATAAATTCCCGCCAGCTTCCAGCTAGGATTGTTCTCGATTTTTTCTGTGTAGTAATTCACCTGTGCTTCATAGCTGGTTTCCTGCTGTTCCTGCAGGGTGCTGACACGGCAGTAAGCCGCAACCCGCATGGCTTTCATTTGTGGACGAATTGTTCTATCGTATCCCCGTGTTGCAGGGATAATCGAAATGTTCTTCTTTACTGCTTGCATCTTTGTTTTCCTCCTTCTCACTAATTTTCTTCGATGTTCTTATCAAGAAGCAGATTGTTAAGCAGTTCAAACTGGAGCCTGCCATCCGGGTTTACTGTGATTTTACGGATTACCTGCTGAAAAAGTCTTTCATCAAAATCCATCTGCTTTTCTTTGCCTAAAATAGCAGCCTTTATCTGATCCGTCCGATAATCGCTATCATCAATAACCGACACCCTATATTGTTCGGCAGCCCGTTTAAAAGCAAGCTCTTTTATTTCGTTTACCGTATACTGGCCGGCATTGAGAGTCTCCTTTATTTGTCGGGTCAGCTTTTCTCCGACAGGGCAGGAAGCAGGTGTTTTTATCGGGCGCCTTTGTTCCAGCATAGCGGGTGTTACTATGATTTGGTTGATGACATCCATAAAAGCATTTTCGATTTGGTCATCATTCAGAAATATGTTTTGGCAGGATACCCGATTGGACTTGATATAATGCTTGCACTTCCATTTCACATTCTCACTGGGTTGATTGCAGTGTTCCACATATCTCCGGTAAGGCTGTCCGCAGATACCGCAGTACAGTGTTCCGCTGAATTGTGTTTGATTCCGGAAGCTGTTTGGTTGTACGTGTCTGCCAAGGTTTTTTACTGTTTCCTGTCTGCGGTTTTGTACCTGCTCGAAAAGTTCGCTTTCGATCAGCGGCGGATAAAACTCATCTCCAGTGTATTTTCTATTTTCCAATATTTTTCCTACCGAACCGTGGTTCCAAGAGGGCTTGTGACTGGCATTTAAGACTCCTTGTTTCGTTAAGTCTTTTGCAATCTGATAGGTAGAGTTTCCGCCCAAATATGCCTGAAAAACAGCTTTTACTATTTGAGCGGCTTCCGGTACGATATCAGCCTTACCATCTACGATCCGGTATCCAAGAGGCATATGTCGTTGCATCTGCTTACAGCTCCTTTCCGTAGGTTTCTTCCAGCTCCAGTCCGTTCTTCAGTTTAAAGACCAACCGCTGTCCGGGGTAAGCTGTCACCGTTTCAATCATCATTCGGAAGAGCTCCTCGTCATAATCGTCTAGTATGGCAGGGCGGTTTCTGAAAACCGCCATCAGATACTCTGTCTGGCTGATTTGCTCATCGAATAATTTTTGCTCCTTGAGAAGCTGCTGTCGGCGGTATGCCTTTTCCAGTTCCGTGTCTATAAGACCTCGTTTTTCTATAAAAACAACAGAGCCAATGTCGCCGCCCGTAAGGACTTTTTGCAACATATGACTCTGCTGTTTTAATTCCCGTATTTTATTCTCCAGCTCCAGCAATTCCTGTACCTGCTCCGGATCGTCCGGCACCGCTTTTAATATCGTTAAAAGGGGATAAAGGATATCTTCATAGTTACTGGCCAGCTTGTTCCATAGTGTTATGAATGTTTGCTGGATGCAATCTTCCCGAATTGATTTCTGACTACATTTTGAGATATCCTCAATATGCTGATGACAGCACCATTGTACTTTTTCATAAGGCTTTCCGATGTATATCTTCTGCCTCCTAAATATGGAGCCGCATTCCCCGCAGATAATCCGACTGCTGAATGCATATCGATTCTGGTAGACCTCGACATTCTCCACACATTGCTTCTGTCTGCGGTATGCGTATAGCTCTAGAACCGCCTGTTCTTCTTCTCTGCTGATAATAGGTTCATGGTTATCCGTAATCATAACCTGCGGCATCTCACCGCGATTATACTTCTTGGTAAAGGGAACCCCCTCAGTCGTGTAGGTTTTTTGGAAGAGCAGGTCACCTGCATACACTGGGTTCTGCAATATTTCCTTGACCACACCGTCCTGCCAGCCCTTCGATCCTCGTATAGTAGGAATTCCCGCTTTCCGCAGTCCCCTTGCTATAACGTAGGAGCCTTTTCCACCAAGGTACTGATCAAAAATTCTACGGACAATTTTGGCTTCTTCCGGCTGGATGATAAGCTCTCCATTCTCATCGTTTATGTACCCGTAAGCAGGGGAGCTGATGATAAAGGTTCCATTCTGAAAACGATATTGCACGGACCATCTGGAATTGGTCGAGATACTCTCGGCTTCACCCTGTGCTATGGAGCTTAGGATTGTCAGCAGCTGTTCGCTTTTCTCAGACAAGGTGCTGATCCTCTCTTTTTCGAAATAGATCTCGATACCTAAACGCTTCAGCTCCCGAATCGCCTTGATGCTGTCTACGGTATTTCTGGCGAAGCGGGTGACGGACTTCGTAAGGATCAGATCGATTTTGCCTAATCTGCAGTCCTGCATCATCTGTCGGAATTGATCACGTCCACTGGTTTTCGTACCGCTTCGCGCCTGATCCGCATAAATACCGACACATACCCAGTTGTCCTTTTCCTGAATGAGCCGCTCATAATATTCCACCTGAGACTCAAAAGAACTGATTTGCTCTGCTGATCCGGTACTCACCCGGCAATAGGCACATACTCGCTTCACAAGTGGCTTTTCCATGTTTGAGATGGTGCTAACAGGCTCAATTTTTATTACCTTTTTTACTATCTTCTTTTCCATATGCTTCTCCTTTCCCAGAAGATTCTTCTCCTGTTAGCAACACACATTACCACACCTTTTCATATATAGCTAGTGTTTTTACGCATATACTTCAGCCAACTCCGGAGAAAATGTTTCCCGGTTCAGTGCATCAATTTTTTCATATTCTTCTGGCAGTAAAAAGCCACTATTCACCATAATATCCAGCAATTTTACCGATAGCTTATACTGCATTTCTCTTGCTTCCTTTTTGTTTTCCATAGCATTTCCTCCTGTTCCTACCTATCGGCTCCTTACCTAAAGCATCCGCAACTCAGCAGCCGTTACTCTCTGATCCTCTTCATATAAAAGTCTTTGATATTCTTTCTCACTGGCAACCACCATGGGAGCCGGTGAGCTTTCTCCTTTCTGCAGTGAACACAGCTCCTTTTGTACCTTCTGCAGCAGTTTCTGATTGGGACAATAGCTGATGCTGCTTCCAAGGGTACTTAAAATAAGACGGTCTGACAGACTGGTCAGAAGCAGCTGATTCGTACTTTCCTGATGCTCCATAATAAAGCTCGCAATATTTTCCGGTGTGTTTTCAAAATAATAGGTTTTGTTTGAGCCATTGCTATTGCAGACACCGCCCACCACCAAATCCTTTTCCAGTAAATCGTTTAAAGAATGATTACTCATACAGTTCCTCCTTTTTCTTAATTGATGATTTATCTCACAAGGATGCGGCAGAAAAATGGAAATCCGGTTCTGCCGCATAGTTTCTAAGATAAAACAATACGCTGTTCACACAGGTTTATAAAATTAATAATCCACTTCAAGTAAAGAAAAGAGGGGATACGCACTCTACATTTCCATTGAAGGCGATTCACACGTATTGCCTTGTTCAGAGTCGGAGGTTTGCGCATTACCCTGCTGCTCCGAAGCTTCCTGTGTCATCTTTTCCTGTTGCCCAGGCTGACAGGCTTCCAGCATTTCCACCACCTTTTGGGGAACATGATCAAAATCCACATGATGATCACGCTGGATATATACGGTGTACCAGTAATTGTAGGGAACATAAACATCAGTCAGATATTTGGAATCTGCAGGCTTCATTTCATCAAATCCATGATCAATGATACCCTTTAGCGTTAGAAAAAAGGTACCGCAATGCTCCCCGGAGGATTGCAGGTCAAGCGTCACGATTCCAAGTCCCATATGCCCTGTGTTACGTCCTACTATAACAGCCGGCACATCGACAAACTCATAACCGCCGTAATCCAGATCATCTGTTCCGTAAACTTCTACAAATAAATCGTGCATTTTCTTCAGGGCTTCCTTGGCATACATATTGTCCTGAATATTGCAGGAATGATCCAGCTCCTTAAAATCCAACGTGGGCAGCAGTGCATTCAGCCGTTCTATATAGACTGCCTGTAAATCCGGGTTTTCCATTCTCTAATACACCTCCAATTAGTTTAAAAGGGTTTATAAGACTACAATTCCATTTCCATTGACTCGCTTTGACTGTGGTACTCGTATGTACCGGATTTCTCATTATACTGGTAGCCCATCTCCGACAAATCCATGCCGTGTACCTCCGCTGCCAGCTCAAGAGCCTCCTTTGATCCACCGCGGGGAATATCGCTGAATATTTCCTCTCCGTTTTGGAACTCTTTTTTTCCTGTGTTATGTCCAAAGTCCTCGTCCGCCCACAGATACTCGAAGGTAAGCTCAGGATACTGCTTGGCAAGCGTACTGATGACAGGCTCCGCACGGCTCCATGCTGTTTGAAACTCGATATGCTCACCATCAAACTCCCTCGGAGTTGCCAGCTTATCGTAGCCATAGCTATTCCATTTGGTTCCCCAATTGGCAACTGACCACTGATACCATGAGGAGTGACCATAGTTTTTTATATTGTTGCAGCACTGTTCTCCCAGCTTCAGCAGCTGGGGATCGTCTTTGGTCAGTGCTTCATATTTTTTTACTAACGCAGCGACACGGTTTTCATGGTCAGCATCCGGTTTTACCACATTTGCCATTGCAAGCGCAGTACTTTCAGCAGTAAAGTCCCGATAAAGCTTCATCCCACGCTCTGCCCGGCTGCCATAATCCATATCCAGAGAGGGTGGCATAGGAAGAACTTTATTAAAGTCAATACTGCCAAGGCCGATTTCATCACTTTGAATGGCTTCAAACATGGACTTCACCTGTGCGGGATCACCGGATACCCGTAAAATATTGGTTACATGATTTGGCATTAGCTCATCCCTCCCATCGTCATTCCGCCCATCTGTTGACCCTGCTGTTGCAGCTCCTCCTGCGTCTGGATTTTCCAGCTTTTTTCACTGCTCCAAAGGCTGACACAAATCTCACCATCTGGAATTTTAATGTAACGCTGTTCAAAGCCTTCCCCAAAGCCATCGGATGCCTGCCCACTGATGGTGTCCTTCAGCATCTCAAGCTCGTTGTCAGTCAGCTCACCTTGAATACGGCATTCTGCCACACCCATGAGACTGCCATTTACCTTCTCCACAGTAAACACATAGGATTGTACCTTCTGGTTCAGGGTGTCATTTTTTCCATAGTACTGCATGAGCCCCCGCTCAGATTCATCTGGCCTTCGTTCACGAAGAATAGCAGAAAAGATGCTGTCCTCGTACTCCAGAACCTCACGGCCGCCAAGCTCTATGGGGTCATCGTCCAAGCTTCCGTATTCATCACGCTCATAAAGATTAACTGCCAATGGCATATAAAGCTTGAGTGTATGAAATGGCTGAGGAATAACCGTAAAACTGTCTTCCCCAGGAATTAGCGCCAGGGTACGGCCGTTGTCCCATTTCATGTGTATCCCACAAGCATCGTCAACAAGATCAACCGTGCCCTCCGTACCGGGCGGAACCGGCGCAAAGGGATCGTTCATGCTTTCAAGCCGGATTCGTGTTCCAGGTGGGTATTTCTCCCTCATAAATTTTAAAAGTGACGGATTATAGCTCATAGCTTTATTCCTCCCATCTCCATGCCCTGATCGGGCATGTCATTCTCGGTCATATTTAGCTGCTGTACCCGCAGATCAAAAACAGTCAAGTACGCCTGATAATCTCCGGGGGCCGGATTACAACGCAAACAGTAGCGGTAGTTCTCCGTTTCTACGATGTATCCATAATTCTGACGCCAGCCTCCTGCAATCTCACCTCCATGTACAGCACAGTACTGCGACATTGCTCCCAGACTTTCAAGAGGCCCCTTTTCCCGCAGTTCATCCACGACCGCCTTTAACTCCATTTCAAAAGCGGAACCATGATATTTTTCATAATCACGCGGCCACCAGGTGTACCAGAACTCATGTCCATTGCCGCCAAAATCGATGCGCAGATGGCCCACTGTTCCAAGCATGGTATCCTGCTCCTTGGGAAGTGTAAAAAAATTCCCTGCTTCCTCTGCTAATGCAGGACGCAGGGCATATCTGCAGGTTTCCGGTGCAAGGGTGATTGCGTGTACTTCACAGAAGCCTTCAAGATTCAAACATTCACCAAGAAAATTCAGCTTTCCGTTCAGTCTGCGGCGCCCCTCCCTTGGCATGTTAACCGGTTCTGATGTGAGTACTGAACCGGCATGATTTACAACAACATGATCCTCCACTATAATAGGCTTTCCGGGATCATAGTCAGACCCCCGAAGATCGTAGCAGTGAAAGCCCTCTGGTACCGTACTCCGTTCAATCCGGGAATCAGTGAAAAGCGCTGGCTTCCCGAATAATTCGACATGTTCATATTGCTCTTTTCTGGCGTTTACGCTCATTTGGTTACCTCCAGACAAATGACATTAAGGGTATCATAGCTCAAGCCCCATCTTTGGCCCATCACGCATTTCGAAGTATTCCTCTACCTCTGCATCTTTCGCAACGGGAATCTCCTGTGACTCAGTCTCTCCCATCTGTATCGGAACCAAGTGCGGCAGAATCTGTTGCAGGAGCTCCTGATTCGGACAGCGGTCGATAAATTCACCAATCGTGTTTAGTATTTTTCTATCTACTGTATCGGTGACAATGATTTCTTTCATGAGTAGCATCCAGAGCATCGTATGAATGCCCTAGCTCAGATGTAAAAACGGTTCCGGGGAAAGCAGTGTATCAGATGAAAGTTGGATTTCTCCTTCAAGAGGGGAGCATAGGGTGATCCCTATCTGATTGATCTGCTTAGAAAGCTCCAATGTCTGTTCCATACTTCGTCCGATACTAGATAGGCTTTTTACCAGCACCATATCCATTCGCCCTTCTGCGGCGGCAGTTTTCAGGACGTTAAGTCCAGGTCGGTCAAGAATTAAACCGCTTCCAAGATCCTGGGATACACCGGCAACCTCTAATCCAAGCTGCTCGGCATAGTCCCAAAGCTCCTTTTGCTGTTCCTTTAATGTGCCATGCGTATCCTCCGGTGCATCGATGCGGCAATACAGCCATGCTCTTTTTTTCTGTTCCATTATCAAAAACCTCCTTTAAAGTTTGATTGATTTCATTTCACAGGAATGCGGCGGGGCAGAATTGTCCCGCCGCATGGTCTCTAAAATGAGATATTTTGCTTGTTCTTCATTTTGGTTCTACGCTTCTATTTGACACTACTTCCCGAAGCTAGGGCGGCAACAGCAACGACCTGCCGGTTAAGCGGGCCTCATAGGAATTTCACCTCTCCCAGGATCTCTGCGAGCCGTCCCCATTGCGATGTCTGTGGCTGGGCGGAAGTAGCGTTAGCACTGTCCATTTCATTGCGATACAGCTCACCACAAGCTGTTTTATGACCGGGCGTTCTCGCTCGTCACCTTCGATGCCATCGGTTCGACGGACGGATAAGGCGGTATATATACCACCTTATCCAATCCGCAGGCAGTTTTGGCGCGCCCGTCAAGGTCGCTGCCGCTTTTCACACGGCTGAACAGATCATGTATTGATGCTGCCGGATATGAAATTTTCAAGGAGCAAAAGGGAAAATAGAAAAATCCCCTCACTTACTTCCACGCCCAGTAAGGGGGTTCAGAACCAAAACTTTTAAATTTTCATTATTTTTTTAATCTTGTCCAGAATTTTATGTTTTCGCTTGTTAACTCCTTTCTGCGAAATCCCAATTTGCTTCGCATAGGCTTCTTCGCTTTTTCCATTGAAAAACAGTTCTGTGATCAGTTCCTGTTCTTCTGGCGTGAGTAGTTTCAGGCTGGATAACATTTTTTCAATCAATACGGCCTTGATGGCGGCATCCTCCACGCTTTCTTCCTCTGATGCAAACTGTCGATTTTCATCAGTCAAACGCTCATAGGAATCCTCTCTGCTGGGAATCCATGTGGCAGATAGCCGAGTATAATCTATCTGATAGCGCTCCACTTTCAGATCGTACTGTTGGTATTCCATCTTACGGTCGCTTTTTTCAAGCACTTCAATGATCGATTCACTTACATCCGGATATTTTGCCCGGTAATTAATTCTCCTTTTATGTATAGCCATAGGCTTGTCCTCCATTTCATGATGTTTAAAATCAATGAATGAAGAACAAGCGGCGGGGAGCGGCAGTGTGGTTTTATCTTACTTACATTTAAGGTATCAGTTCGGTATCTGATTTTTGGAAAATTCCGTCGTTGTATCTGTTTTCTTGTCGAAAGAAAAAAGTCAGTACGTTGCTGTAAGCAAAATACTGACTTTATAGGTTTCCGGATATGAAATTGTGTGAATATCGGGTGCTGTGTCCGGAAAGAGTTGTCATGAGTTTGACCTCCCGAAACAAAAGGGACATGGGGTCATACAGTGTCCTCCTTTATTATGGAGAGCGGCAAAAGCCCTGTATCCCGATACACCAATATTCCGTCAAAAGCCGATAAAATGAGCAAGAGCCTGCCCAATAAAGAGGGCAGGCTCCTGCGCGGTTTTTGGCAGCCAGGCTATCATAGTACTTGAAAGCACCTTAGACCCTGTGGCTTTGCGCCCCCATCTTTCAATGGGTTTGCCCTAAATTGTATTCAAGTAATTTTTATCTCAATGCTTTCCAATGAGGCCTTTCATCGTAAGTAGTTCAGCACATAAAACAGAGCCCCCAGCTGCACCACGTAAGGTGTTATGGGAAAGTCCAACGAATTTCCAGTCGTATATACTATCTGGGCGGATTCTTCCAACGCTTATTCCCATACCATTTTCGTAGTTTACATCTAAATTAATTTGCGGTCGATTCTCGTCATAGAGGTATTGAATAAACTGTTTTGGTGCGCTGGGCAAATTCATGAGTTGCGGCTCACCTTTGAATTCCAAGAGCTTATTAATTAATTGCTCCTTTGTTGGTTTATTGCGAAATTTAAGAAATACTGCAGCAGTATGTCCATACAAAACAGGAACGCGAATACACTGACAAGTAATTCTCGGCTCCCTTGCTGGCACAATTAATCCGTTTTCAATACCGCCCCATATCCGCAAAGGCTCTTGTTCGCTTTTTTCTTCTTCACCTGGGATAAACGGATTTATATTCTCAATCATTTCAGGCCACGTATTAAAATTTTTACCCGCCCCGGAAATTGCCTGATATGTTGTCACCACCGCTTCAAATGGTTCAAATTCTCTCCATGCTGTTAATACAGGGGTATAACTTTGAATAGAGCAATTTGGTTTTACAACAATAAATCCCCGCTGTGTGCCTAGTCGCTCTCTCTGTTTTATAATTAATTCACAATGATGCGGATTAACTTCCGGTAAAATCATCGGCACATCTGCCGTCCATCTATGAGCGCTGTTATTAGAAACAACAGGTGTTTCATGTTTTGCATATTCTTCTTCAATTACTTTAATTTCTTCCTTTGGCATACTAACAGCACTGAACACAAAATCCACCTGATTGGAAATACAATCTATATCATAAATATTATAGATATTCATAGATTTTAACCGCTCCGATAGAGGTGTGTCCATGCTCCAACGTCCTCTCAAAGCTTCCTGATACGTTTTTCCAGCAGATCGTTCACTGGCAGCTAGCGCAGAAATTTCAAACCATGGATGATTAGAAAGCAAAGATACAAATCTTTGTCCCACGGTACCAGTAGCACCTAATATACCAACTCGTATTTTATCAGCCATAATAGTTCCCTCCTATAAACGCATTAACACATTATTAATTTTTATGAAATGAAAATAGTTTATACAATTACATTTATAATAAATTCTAATAATTCTATTTAAGTCCTCTTTTGATGCATATGGCGGTTGCCATTTCCCGTACTTTGGAATAATTGCTATTACAGGATTCTATAATAGAGGACTTATATTTTTTATCAAAATAATTATTCATATAGTTTAGTACGTTTACTTGCCACTTCCATAACTCATCTGGAGTAAGGTAAAAAAATTTGGGTTGAATTTTCTCTTTGTAGGTTTTCTCATCCATTTTTAAAATGTTTTCTGCAGTTAAAATGTCTGACAGCGCTTCTAATTGAGGAAAATTCTCTTTTCCTATCCATTTTCCACGATTCATCGGGCATACATCTTGACAAACATCGCAGCCGTAAATCCACTCCCCAAATTGTGTGGCTAAAGACTCTTTTAAAAGATCTCTTCCTCCAAAGGTCGTTAAAAAAGAAACACATTTCAATGGATTCATCATATACGCTCCGCACAGCGATTCGGTAGGACAAGCCTTAATACAGCGGTCACAGTTATTGGGGCAAGGTGAAAGTTTCTGCTCTTCAACCAGTTTCATTTCATAGTCAGTCAAAAATGCTTCGATACTAATATACGAGCCAGATTCGGTGTAGAAAAAATTATTTCTCCTGATAATACCAAGTCCGGCCTGCATAGCTGCCCAGCGCAGCCCAACTAAACCGAACTTTCGGTTGGTGGAAGTTCTCATTCCAAGATTTCTTATATATTGCTCCAATTCCACACTATTTTGATATTCTTTTGTATTTTCATCAATGCGGGTATCTAATAAATACTTTTTTGCAATATTCCCACTCATTGATTCTGGAACATGATATTTCGAATATGGTACCGTCAAGACCACAACAGATTTAGCCCAAGGAAACTCCTCTTTAAATTTTACAAGGCGCTGCTGCCCTTGATAGAAGGGCTGTGACTCCGGTATCTTTTGTGTTCGCTCATTTAATTTGTTTTCATATTCAGACATCATACCAACGGGAATAATGCCGCATTTTTCATAACCAAGCTTAAGAGCCTTTTGGCGTATTAACTGTGCTATCTCCATCCTAGATTCATACCTTCCTTGACCGCTGTCTCACCCATTAAACAAATCGATGGTATCTTCGAAGCATTACCTCATTTGCTATAACGCAATGTCTCCTGTTTTTATAAAAATAATGAAATGGCACAATATACTAACAATAAGGCCATAATTGCATTGATAGCTTTTCGATATTTGTTAAATAAGTTTTCAAAAACCGCACCAAAAACAGCCCAGCAAAGACAGCCAGAGGTGCCAATCACTGCAAGCAGTAATGCAAACATCCCAATTGTAGCTATATCGTGGTAATGTGGCAAAACGTATGAAGACATTGCAGTAATTCCATACAGAATGATTTTTATATTAACAAATTGGAGGAGCATTCCCGATAAAAAAGAATTAGCATGTGTTATGCCGTTACTTTTATGTGGCTTGTCCCTCCATACTGTCCACGCTAAATAAAGAATGTAAGCCGCTCCTATATAAATCATTGCCGGCTTAATGGAAGGAATATACTCGTACAACAACGTAGAAAAGGCAGCACAGGCTGACATTACTATAACGAACCCAGAAAAAATTCCACCAAAAAACGGAATAGAGCGTTTGAATCCGTCGCGCCCAGCATTTGTCATAGACATAATGTTATTGGGGCCAGGCGTATAGGCTGTTAAAAATGTGTAAGAAAAAAAAGCTGAAAAATTCATAATATGTACCCTCCAAAGGTGAAATTTACTGTATGTATACAGCATTTTAAGACATTTAAATTCATAAATACGCTATTGCATTTATGTCCTCATAGTGCTATGATAACATTTAAATAAAGTTCATTCAAATTGAAATATTCGAATTTAGAGTTCAGTATTTTTGAATAATTAGTGAGGTGATGATTTTGGATTTCAAATATCTTAATACATTTAAGACAATTGTGGAGGAAGGTAGCTTCATAAAAGCAGCAGCAAAACTTAATTATACGCAGTCTACTATTACGTTTCAGATGGGACAGATGGAGCAAGAATTATCAACAAAACTTTTTGAAAAAATCGGTCGCCGTATGGTATTGACGAAAGCTGGAAAGCAGCTTTTACCATATGTAGATGATGTTCTTACATCTATCAATAGAATGCGTTACTTTGAAAATGACTTAGCAGAATGTCAAGGCGATTTACATATAGGAATTGCAGAAACACAGTTATGTTATAAAATGCCGTCAATTCTCAAGGAATTTCATCAGCAAGCTCCTAGTGCACGTCTATTCCTTCGCTCCATGAACTGCTATGACATTCGCGACGAGCTTATAAATGGAACTCTTGATATAGGGGTATTTTATGAAGACGTAGGTGGGTATGGTTCTAATTTAATAACCCAGCCAATGGGAATATTTCCAGTCATATTAGTTGCTTCTCCTGAAACAAAGGAAATCTATCCGGATTTTATCACTCCTGACCAACAAATTCCTGTATCTTTCATCATCAATGAACCTAATTGTATTTTTAGGCAGATTTTTGAACGGTACATATGTGAAAAATCTATTCTTCTTGACCACACAATTGAATTATGGAGTATTCCTACAATTAAAAATTTAGTTAAGAGCACTGTAGGCATATCCTTTCTCCCCAGATTTTCCGTTCAAGAAGAACTTGACAGCGGTGAATTGGTGGAAATCCCAACAGATTTATCCGGTGCACAAATCTCTGCTGTATGCGGTTATCATAAGAACAAATGGATTAGTCCACTTATGCAAGCATTTATAGATTTATGCATTACAAAATAGCCATTAAATAATTTATTAACACCCCTACTCTTGCTGTTGATATACTAGCTATTCCTGCTTAATTATTACAGAATTGAAATATGATGAACTGATCGTTACCTGTAGATAAATCCATTACTGAGAAAAACAACAAATATATCAACCTAAGATAGAATGAAAAATTAACTGACAAGGATTTTATTTGCAATAAACATTAAAAACAAATTGTAGCAATATTTAGCTAAGTTTTTAAGTCAAAGCTTCGATAAAAATATTACGATGGAAATCCTTATTAGAAAAAACATAAAGGAGATTAAGATATGAAACAGTATATGCTCACAATACCCGCAGGTAAACGACTGATTGCTAAGGCTGTCGTGTCGTTACCGCAAATCAAGGATGCACTGGAGAACCACACGATTGTCATCATTTCAGGAAGTACCAACGGGTACATTGCAGAAGAGCTTCTGTCTGGAATTGGACAAGCGGGAGATTTTTCAAAAGCGTCGTTTATGCGAGGCATTAACTTGGGCCCTGATAAAAAAGCGACAGCTGGAAATTACTCCGAATCCGATATTGTTATTGAAAAAGGAATTTGGCAAAAAGGGAAGACAATTTTTGATGTCGCTTCGTTCTTAGGGCAGCATGACATCATTTTAAAAGGTGCCAATGCTGTAGATCCTGAGAGAAAACTGGCAGGTATTCAAATTGGTAATCCTGCCCTTGGTACCAGCGCAGCAATACTGCCCGCTGTTGTCGGAAGGCGCACAGAACTGGTTATTCCGGTAGGCTTGGAAAAACGGATATTCGGAAACATCGGGGAAATCGCTGCCAAATTAAATGATCCGACTTCCACTGGTTTACGGATGTTGCCAGTTAGCGGTACCATTATTACAGAATTAGAAGCGATCAAATTATTAACCGGCGTTTCTGCAGAACTCATTGCAGCGGGAGGAATTAAAGGTGCCGAGGGCTGCTGCTGGATTGGTATATCCGGAACTGAGGAGCAAGTAGATGTCGCGGGAGATATTCTTCGTGCCATAGCAAATGAACCACCTTTTGCTGAATAGCCAAATGGCGTTA
>Ga0213824_1000154_pt1 | contig 58889 bp, 50 predicted proteins | sample MC6MC0906MG_FD_179892 | JGI IMG/M metagenome (GOLD analysis project Ga0213824, IMG submission 179892) | Enriched soil aggregate microbial communities from Iowa State University, Ames, United States - MC6-MC0906-MG | ecosystem: Environmental > Terrestrial > Soil > Unclassified | place: USA: Iowa...
AACTTTGGAAGTTTAGGTTCTAGTGTGAAAGAATTGTTTAACTACAAAATTATCCTTGCATTTGCTGATATTATTGTATTCTTCATTTTATTGAAGAAGAAGAAAAATTTTGCACCGACAGAGCGTGTAGCACGTCCGATGCGTTCCCTATACTTCGTGTCAACAATTGCTATTTTCTTCGTAAACCTAGGATTTGCAGAAGCTGAGCGTCCAGAACTATTAACACGTTCATTCGACCGCGTTATGCTTGTTAAAAACTTAGGATTATATGTACACCAAGCATACGATCTTGGCTTACAAGCAAAATCAAGTTCGCAAAAAGCATTTGCCGACGGTAGTAAGTTACAAGAAACAGAAAACTATGTAAAAACAACACAAAGTAAACCAGATCCAAATATGTTCGGTACTGCAAAAGGGAAAAACGTAATTGTTGTCTCTCTTGAGTCATTACAAACATTCTTAATTGGTGCAACAGTTAACGGACAAGAGGTTACACCATTCTTAAACCAATTTACGAAAGAAAGTTATTACTTTGATAACTTCTTCCATCAAACTGGGCAAGGAAAAACATCTGATGCTGAATTCTTAGTAGATACTTCAATGTATCCACTAGACCGTGGTGCTGTATTCTTCACACACGGTAATAACGAATATACAGCAACTCCAGAAATTCTGCGTCAGCAAGGATACCACACATCAGTATTCCACGCGAACAACGCAACGTTCTGGAACCGTAACATTATGTATCCGGCACTTGGTTATGATCGTTACTACAACGAGCTTGACTACAAGATTACGCCAGAAACAAAATTAAATTGGGGATTAAAAGATATCGAGTACTTCGATCAATCTATCGATATGTTAAAAGAAGTGAAGCAACCGTTCTATACTCGCTTCCTTACTTTAACAAACCATTACCCATTCACTTATGATGACAGTACGAAATTAATCGATGAATACAATTCTGGCGATGGCGTATTTGACCGTTACATGGTAACTGCTCGTTATTTAGACGAAGCAATGAAACACTTTATTGAGCGTCTAAAAGCAGAAGGCATTTACGACAACTCAGTTATCGTATTCTACGGTGACCATTATGGTATTTCTGAAAACCATAACCGTGCTATGGCACAGTTCTTAGGAAAAGAAGAAATTACTACATTTGACCATATAAACTTACAAAAAACACCGATGTTTATTCACGTTCCAGGTCAAAAAGAAGGTAAAACAATTTCAAAACCGACTGGTGAAATTGACATTAAACCAACAATTCTAAACTTACTTGGTGTAGATTCTACGAATCAAATTCAATTCGGTCATGATGTATTCTCACCTGATAATAAAGGATTCGTTGTTCTTCGTGACGGTAGCTTCGTTACAGATAAGTACATGTACACGAACAGTACATTCTACGACCGTAACACAGGTGAAGTTGTACAATTACCGAAAGAAGAATCTCAACCACTTATTGATCGTGCCCAAAATGAATTGAACATGTCTGACAAAATCATTGAAGGTGACTTACTTCGCTTCTCTGAAAGTAACAAGATCAAAACTGGTGAAGTAAAGACAGCTATTAAAGAAGAAAAGAAGAGCGCTGAGTAATCTCAGCCTCTTTTTTTATTTTCTGCTATCCTTCCTCTCCTATTCATTAAATTTAAAATTACATAACCTTCACCGAATATTTACACTATATTAATGAAGTATCTTTATAATGAAATATGTAAACGAGGTTTCACATATTTCTTATCTCTCATCTGTAATAAGATCCCTTAGAGAAATATGTGCACCATTTGTTTCAACTTTCTTATAATTGTCTTACTAAAACTTTTAATAAGACGATGTCCCTACGAAAGATAGCTACCCTCCTTGTGCAACATTCAATACGAATGTTGCTTTTTTTATTTCAAAAAGCAGGATTCTTATTTCTCATTTTCGAATTTGTATATACAAAATGCTGTAAATCAACACTACTTCTCTATAATTTTCAAATACATATACGTCATATGAAGAGAATTACTCACATAAAAATAACTAGAGTGCTTTTTATTCATGTACTAACGAAAGGATGGGACGAAAATTGGCATACGAAAAATTTGTACTATGGAATGATGCAGTTATTGATACAACAAAACATAGCGCGTACATAGAACTTGAAGAAAGAGGCTTGCAGTTTGGAGATGGTGTCTATGAGGTTATTCGCCTATATAAAGGGAACTTTCACTTATTAGATCCGCATATCACAAGGTTATATCGCTCCATGGAAGAAATAGAATTATCACTTCCTTTCTCAAAAGCAGAGCTTATTATCCTACTTTACAAACTAATTGAAAATAATAATTTCCACGAAGATGGTACTATTTATTTGCAAGTATCTCGTGGTGTACAAGCCCGTACCCATACATTCTCATATGACGTCCCTCCGACAATCTATGCCTATATTACCAAGAAGGAAAGACCAGCTTTATGGATTGAATATGGTGTACGTGCTATATCAGAACCAGATACGCGCTGGCTACGCTGTGATATCAAATCTTTAAATTTATTACCCAATGTATTAGCTGCTACGAAAGCTGAACGCAAAGGTTGTAAAGAAGCACTTTTCGTACGGAACGGTACTGTAACTGAGGGGAGCTGTTCTAATTTCTTTCTCATAAAAAATGGAACTCTTTACACACATCCAGCCAATCACCTTATTTTAAATGGCATTATTCGTCAATATGTCATTTCCTTAGCGAAAACCCTTCGTATTCCTGTACAAGAAGAACTTTTCAGCATTCGCGATGTTTATCAAGCAGATGAATGTTTCTTTACGGGAACGACTATTGAAATTTTACCGATGACCCACCTTGATGGAACTGCAATTCAAGATGGTCAAGTTGGCCCTATCACAAAAATGCTACAAAAATCCTTTTCTCAAAGCTTGTTACAATCCAACATGTCATCTTCTTAAACACGAATAATTTCTATCCCCTCTACGTCCAATATATGTATTTAAATAAAAATCAAGGTGTAGATTTATACCTTGATTTTTTCTTGTAATCTTTTTGTCATATTCAGATTACCGCATAAGTCTTGACAGTAATCGACATGCTCTTTAGAATTTTTAACAGTTGGTAAATATTTCTTCACTACATTACAGACAGAAAGGAATCGACAAATTATGAAAAAATACCTTGCCGGTCTTGCGGCAGTGTCTGTAGCAGGAGGAGCAGCACCTACACTTGATAGTGTTCAAGCTGCCCCGGAACAAAATACACAAAAAGCTGCTACACAAACTGTCCAAGCTTCCGCATCAAACAGTTCATCTTATACGGTGAATGCTAGTGTGCTACATGTTCGTGCAGGATCAAGTACTTCTCACGACATCATCTCTCGCGTTTATAATGGTCAAACTTTAAACGTAATTGGAGAAGAAAATGGTTGGTTCAAAATTAACCATAATGGACAAACAGGCTATGTTAGCGGCGAATTTGTATCAAAAAATGGTGCAAACACAAATAACAATGTAAGTACAGGTGGAAACAATAAAGTTACTGCTGATGTATTACGTGTTCGTACAGCTCCTAACACTTCTAGTTCTGTTTCAGGACGTGTATATGAAGGACAAACATTAAACGTAATTGGTCAAGAAAATGGTTGGGTGAAAATCAACCATAATGGACAAGTTGGCTATGTAAGTGGCGAATTCGTATCTGGTGTTTCTTCTAATACAGGTTCTTCAAACAACAATACGAATAATAACAACCAAGAATCTGTAAAACCAGCAAGTGGAAACTATACAGTAAACGTATCTTCCCTTCGCGTTCGTACAGGTCCTAGTACTTCTCATACAACTATAGGTTCTGTGAAAAAAGGACAAGTAGTACAAGTTGTAGGCGAAGTTCAAGATTGGTTCAAAATCAATTACGCAGGACAAACAGCTTACTTAAGTAAAGATTACGTAACAAAAGGCGGTTCTAACGAAAACGCCACGCAAGGTAACAACCAGGAACAAAACAATAATGTAACTGTTCAAACTGGTGGCACTTACGTCGTTAACGCAACATCACTGCGTGTTCGTACGGGCCCTGCTACTTACCATAGCGTAATTGGTGGCGTATTAAATGGTACGAAATTAAACGTAGTTGGATCTGAAGGTAGCTGGTTTAAAGTTAATTATCAGGGAAAAACAGGCTACGTTAGCAGCGAATTCGTAAAATTCGTTAAAGGTGGCACTACTACTCCTGAACAACCCGAGCAACCTAACCAAGGTGCAATTGGCGACTACTACATTAATGCTTCTGCACTAAACGTACGTAGCGGCGAAGGTACAAATTATAGAATCATAGGCGCACTTCCACAAGGACAGAAGGTTCAAGTAATCTCTGAAAACTCTGGATGGAGCAAAATTAACTACAATGGTCAAACTGGTTACATCGGAACACGTTTCCTATCTAAAACACCAGTTGGGGGCGCAGTAGATAATAAGCCTAACGACAACCAAAATAACAATCAAAACAATAACAACAATAATACAGGCAATAATAGCGGTGACAGTTCTTCTCTACTTGCATACGCGAAATCTATGCAAGGCGTACCATACGTTTGGGGCGGTACTTCTGCTAATGGTGTTGACTGCAGTGGTTATATATATCACGTATTTAAGAAATTTGGTCATAACATTAGCCGCCAAAGTGTTGCAGGATATTGGAGCAGCTTACCAAAAACTTCAACTCCGCAACCAGGTGACTTAATTTATTTCCAAAATACTTATAAAGCAGGTCCTTCTCACATGGGTATCTACCTTGGGGGCGGATCATTTATCCAATCTGGAGATAAAGGTGTAGCAATTGCTTCATTAAGCAACTCTTATTGGAAAAGCCATTTCTTAGGGTATACAAAAGCACCTTAAGTGATAGTTTCAGAGCCTTCTAGTTTACTAGAAGGCTCTTTTTTAAAGGGCTCAATATAGTAATCCCCTTTCATTCTCTCTACGCAAAAATTATGCGTTCATTTCCCTATTTCATACACTATATTCTATGAAAATCATCCAAAACGTTATCATAATGTATAGAATTCCACAAAAAACATAACCTATTTCATGTCGATTCATTTTATATGTGTTTTTTCAAAGAATTTTCTTTTTATTTAAACTTTTCGTTAGACGTTTGACCTCCGATGTCCATTATGATAAGTTACTTAAGATGTTATATTCGCAAAAGTATAGACAACTGGTTTATACACTTTTTTACTATGAGGAAGGAGCATACACTGCATGAATCTTTTATGGGGAATTGGCGGCGTGATTGGAGTATTAGCAATCGCTTTCTTACTATCTTCCAACCGCAAAGCTATTAATTGGCGCACAATTTTAATCGCGCTAGCATTACAAATGTCATTTTCATTTATCGTATTACGATGGGATGCCGGAAAAGCAGTTTTAAAACACGCTGCGGATGGTGTTCAAGGATTAATTAATTTTTCTTACGAGGGAATTAGGTTCGTTGCTGGGGATTTAGTCAACGCAAAAGGCCCTTGGGGATTTATCTTCGTTATTCAAGCACTACTTCCAATTGTATTTATCAGTTCATTAGTAGCAATCTTATATCATTTCGGTATTATGCAGAAATTTGTTAGCATTGTTGGTGGCGCATTAAGTAAACTTCTTGGAACTTCGAAAGCAGAAAGTTTAAACTCAGTAACAACTGTATTTTTAGGACAAACTGAGGCACCAATTTTAATTAAACCATACTTAGCACGTTTAACTAACAGTGAATTCTTCACTATTATGGTAAGCGGTATGACAGCTGTTGCCGGATCAGTTCTTGTCGGCTATGCAGCAATGGGAATTCCGTTAGAACACTTATTAGCAGCAGCAATTATGGCAGCTCCATCAAGTTTATTAATTGCAAAACTAATTATGCCAGAAACAGAAAAAGTAGATAATAACGTTGAACTTTCTACAGAACGTGAAGACGCAAACGTTATTGATGCAGCTGCACGTGGTGCATCTGAAGGTATGCAACTTGTTATTAACGTAGCAGCAATGTTAATGGCTTTCATCGCATTAATCGCTTTATTAAATGGCTTATTAGGATGGGTCGGTTCTTGGTTCGATATTAAACTTAGCCTTGATTTAATCTTCGGTTACTTACTATCACCATTCGCAATCTTAATCGGGGTTTCACCGGGTGAAGCTATACAAGCAGCAAGCTTTATCGGTCAAAAACTTGCAATCAACGAATTCGTTGCATACGCAAACTTAGGACCTCACATGGCAGAGTTCTCTGCAAAAACAAATCTGATTTTAACATTCGCAATCTGTGGTTTTGCAAACTTCTCTTCTATCGCAATTCAATTAGGTGTAACAGGAACATTAGCTCCTACGCGCCGTAAACAAATTGCACAATTAGGGATTAAAGCAGTTATCGCTGGTACACTAGCGAACTTCTTAAATGCAGCAGTTGCAGGTATGATGTTCCTATAAATTAATGTAAAGTCTCCTCTTTAAAAGAGGAGACTTTTTTGTATACTATAAATATATTTTTCGTATATACTAAACACTACATGTATAGATATCTAGATGACATGTTACAATAATTATTAGTATGTCTGTTTATTTTTTCTTGCAAAAAAAGGGATACTATTTGATATCGCACGCTAAAAAAAGAATTTCAGCCACACGGTCCATTTATTAATAATTGTGCATACTACAAATATCCTGCATGAGTTATCTTTAAGGAGGAAATTTTCGTGAAAGATAAATCCTATAAAGTCCTTTCTATGTGGATTTTACAAATTTTATTTTATTTTACTACTGTACATGTGACGAAATATGAGCACGCGCTCATTTTTACAATTATATATGTCATCATAAATGTACTATTCCTATTTTTAGCTGATAAAACAGCATTTATTTTCTTTATAATGGGAACCATTATTTCAGTATTCTATTTATTTTATGAAGCATGGCTTCACTTATGGAGTACATCAGATCAATGGGAATATATTATTACCCACTTCCTAATGGCAGCTAACTTCTTCCTTGTTTATATTTCAACTCACTTATTAAAAAAGGTTATCCTCAAAAATAGAGAGTTAACTGAACGAGTGCGGGTGCTTGAGCAATACATTGGAGAATCCAAATTATTAACAAGGCAAGAATTCGAAAGACGACAAGCATTATTAAAGACTGCGATGAATCGTCGCAATGAAACAGGCATTATTATTTTCTTTGATTTCACTTCCTTTAGTAAATATACGAAGGAAAGTGTCATGGATCGTGTAGCTTCATTATTAGTTGATACAGTAAGAACTGACTTTGACCTTGCTGCTGAATACGACAGCAACACATTAGTCATTTTATTACAAAACACAAATGAAGCTGGTGCTAATATCGTAATGAACCGTCTACAGCCAAAAATGGAGCCATGGCTTGCCGCTGAAGCAATTCAAGACATTAAAATAACACGAGAACAAATCACGACAAAAGGACAGACATTATTATGATGACACTCGTTATACTCCTTTTATTCCTTCTGTTCTGCGTACTCGTATTTTGGATTAGCATCACATTTTCAATCAAATATGTACTTATTTTTACTGCCTTTCTATTCTCAGGCCTACTCGTTTACTACTCTCTCTTAACACTCGCGGGCTTAATTCATCGAAATAGTAAACGAAAAGATCGTACGCTAGAACATTATCCAAGTGTAGATATTTTAATACCTGCCCATAATGAGGGCGTCGTTATTAAAGATACATTAGAAGCGATGGCAAAGATTGAATACCCGGGCAAACTAAACGTTTATTTATTAAACGATAACTCTCAAGATGAAACACCTGAAATTGGTGATGATTTCGACAAAGCTTATGCTCATATTCATCACATTCGTGTACCACCTGGCGAACCGAAAGGAAAATCGCGTGTATTAAACTACGGTCTCAGCATTTCAGATGGTGAATACTTCTGTGTTTACGATGCAGATAATCAACCTGAACCACATGCACTGCGAATGCTCGTAGAACATGCTGAAACCATCCAGGATGCCGTTGGAGCAGTTGGACACGTTCGTACAGTAAATGAAAAGAGAAATTGGCTTACACGAATGATTTCATTAGAATTTCAGATTTTCCAGCTCCTTATGCAATCTGGACGCTGGCTATTATTCCAAACAGGCTCACTGACTGGAACAAACATGCTCCTTCGTCGTTCTGCATTAGAAGAACTTGGCGGCTATGATCCTTATGCAATTGCAGAGGATGCCGAATTAACATTGAGAATTACCCAAAAAGGCTATCTCTTACCCATCGTCCCGGAATCGATTACATGGGAACAAGAACCTGAACATTTAAAAATTCTTATTAAACAGCGTACACGTTGGCTTCAAGGAAACTTATATATTTTAGAGAAAATGTTTTCTTCGCTAAGCTTCTTTAAAGGAAAGCTACTCGTCCATTCCTTACAGCAAGTTTTAGTATATGTCGTATTTTGGCTATTCTTAATCATTTCAAACGTTTGGTTTGTAATTGGAATGCTCGGCATATTCCAAATTCAATACAGCATTCCATTACTATTTATGTGGTATGTCGCATATATTACATATGTTTCTCAATTATTTAGTGCCCAGAGCGTCGAACGAACCTTTACACCAACCAACATTTTCATAAGCGTCATTATGTACTTTACGTACGCACAGCTTTTTACGTATTTGTTTATTCGCAGTCTCATTCTTTACTTACGTGCAAAGAGCAAGAAACAAGTAATTGGCTGGGATAAAACAGTACGATTTAAAAAGGAAAAATAAAGTAACACTTTAATCGGTGGGGATTATTCATTTCCCACTGATTATTAGCCCTCACCAATCGGTCTTTTACAGAATAAAAAATAAGCACAGAGCGCCGTAAGCTCTGTGCTTATTTTTTACCGTAATACTATATATCAGACAATACCCCTTAGCTGAAAGTAATTTCACGTCCATCCCCCAACGAACGATCGACCTTCATTTATATACGAAAAAGTGATTGCTATTTTTGTAGAACCAGTTGCTTCTCTTGCTGCTCTTTGCGCGTTTCAGTCTTAGGTTCCGTGCTTTCTTGGACATTGCGATGTGCCACACGTTTCAAACAAATATGCTTCCACTTTCTTTCGTAACGTTTCATTATTCTAGATGTCCCCCTTGAATGCGATTTAAAACTATTTGAAATCGCTTACAGGAAATAATATAGCACATATACATAAAAGTGACAACACATTTCCGACATATTTTTGTCAAAAATATGAACATAATTTTCATACTATCGAATATTGTCGAAACATATCGATTTTCCTTTTCGAACTGCTGATATCACCCTTTTCCTAATAGGTGCATTAAAAAGGAGCTGATATAAAATCAGCCCCTTTCCTTCTATTATTTATGTTGCTTCATACGCCCTTCTTTTTGCAACTCTTTAAATAGTGCTGCAATCATAAAGAAAATAACAAATACAAATGGGAATGCCGCGATAATCGACGCAGTTTGCAGCGCCTCTAATCCACCAACATACAATAAGATCGAAGCTAATGCCGCTAGAACAATGCCCCAAACCATTTTAATGCGATTTGGTGGGTTTAAACTACCATGTGTCGTTAACATCGCTAGAACGAACGTAGCAGAATCTGCTGATGTAATAAAGAATGTTGAAATAAGTAAAATAGCTAGAACACATAATGCCGGCCCCATGCTACCCATATGGTCTAACATAGCGAACAGTCCTACTTCTGTACCCATCTCTTTAATTTGTCCATATATATTCGCACCATCAAATAGCTCCATATGAATACCCGTTCCTCCGAAAACTGAGAACCAGAGTGCACCGATTACTGTTGGTACAAGTAACACACCAACTACAAACTCACGAATTGTACGTCCGCGTGATACACGAGCAATAAACGTTCCTACGAATGGTGACCATGCAATCCACCATGCCCAGTAGAAAATTGTCCATGACTGAATCCATTGATTTCCGCCTTCATTTAATGGACTTAATCTGAAACTCATACTTGGCAATTCTTGAATGTATGAACCAATTGTTGAAGTAAAGTAATTCATAATAAAGTTTGTTGGACCTGCAAATAATACAATTATCATAAGTGCAAACGCTAAAATAATATTCGTATTACTTAAATATTTAATTCCTTTATCGAGCCCTGTTTGTGCAGATAACATATAAAGAACTGTTACAATTCCGATGATTACTAACTGTGTCGTTAATGAGTTAGGAATGGATGTTAAATAACTAACACCACCTGCAATTTGCTTCGCCCCGAGTCCTAATGATGTTGCCACACCAAATACTGTCGCAAATACAGCTAGCACATCAAACATATGGGCAATACGGCCATGTTCACCGCCCTTAAATAGCGGACCCACTGTCGCACTAATTGTACTCGCTCTTCCTTTTCTAAATGTAAAATACGCGATACATAGTGCTACAAGTGCATATAATCCCCACGGATGTAATCCCCAATGGAAAAATGAGAAACGAAGTGCAAGACGCGCACTCTCTTCAGTTGCCCCTTCTCCAAACGGAGGTGTGTATAAATGATTCAACGGTTCTGCAACGCCCCAGAAAACCAAACCAATTCCCATGCCGGCACTAAATAACATAGCAAACCATGTCATATAACTATAATCAGGTTCATCATCATCTTTACCTAAACGAATCGAACCGTACTTAGAAACAATTAAGAAAATAGCAATTCCTAAGAAAATAGAAACGGAAATAATATAGAACCATCCAAACTTACTAACTAACGCAGCTTGAATTGCAGTCGTTACATTTCCTAAGCTACCTTTTCCAATAATAGATTCGGGAATAATCCCCCAAAGTGTAAATGCAATGCATAATGTTAATGAGACAATAAATGTTTTCGTCAGTTTCCTCATCAAATCCCCCTTCGTATGTTTCATTTCTTGTAAATAACATAAATTCCGATGTGTTAAATCGGATAGAAAATCATAGTTTTTTGTAGTGATTTTCTTTCGGCTCTCTCAAGTTTGCCTTCACCAATTAGAGTTCTTATGGACAGCCTTACCTTCCGTACAACCTTTTCACTCTGCAAGAGCTACAAGATTGGAATACTACTGTCAAATTGCGTGAGAAAAATGCGGATGGGGAGAGATTTTCCCCAAAAAGGATGTGTTACAGTTTTAAAAAAGGGCAGATTTGTTCTTTACAACCCTTTCTTCTTGTAACAATTATGCGGTTTTTTGCTAGTATATAGCGCGTGTTTATAATTTCACAAACGAGATGTTTATGTTTATATAACTATATTACCCATAAAACGGTAAAATACTCAAGGAATGTAACTGTATAGTAATCATTACGTAACGCCCTTGTAATATTTTTATTTACACCGAAAAATATATGTTGTATTAAATATTTTGAATATAACTAGAAACCTACTAATTATATAGAATAAAAAACGCTTTCCTCTAATTCTAGCAATATTACAAAGTGTTAACGACTTATTACGAATGGTTTGTAATTGTGTGTTTTCCCCAAATCCGAAAAAATCTGTTGCTATAATGAGGACACGAAAACAAACGCAATGGAGGCTATCATGAAAAAATTAATTGGTATAGCAACAGCAGCAGTTTTTGGTCTTGGGATTTTCACCGCATCTGCTAATGCAGAAACTGTTGTAACAACAGACGTACTAAACGTACGAGAAAACCCTACTACTGAATCAAAAGTTGTCGGTAAATTACAGAATGGTCATAAATTAGATGTTCTAAATACAGAAAACGGATGGTCACAAATCAAATTAGATGGTAAAGACGCATTCGTAAGTGCAGAGTTTACAAAGAACTCTTACTATGTAACAGCTAACGTATTAAATGTACGTGCTGAAGCGAACACAAACTCAGAAATTCTTGGAACGCTTAAGAAAGACGATATGATCGAAACAACGAACCAGGTACAAAATGAGTGGTTACAATTCGAATATAACGGGAAAACGGCTTATGTTCATGTTCCTTTCTTAACAGGTACAGCACCTGTTATTGAGAAACAAGAAACGCCTGCTCCTGCTAAAGCTACAGCACCAGCTAAGGCTCAAGCACCTGCACCAGTAAAAACAGCTGCTAAGCCTGCTGTGAAAGCTGCTGAAACTAGCGAACCTTCTAATGGTCGTGAGTTAACAGTTGTAGCTACAGCATATACAGCTCATCCGAGCGAAAACGGTGGCACATACGGCGGCCGTGTATTAACTGCAATGGGTCATGACCTAACAGCGAACCCAAACATGAAAATGATCGCTGTTGACCCGAAAGTAATCCCATTAGGATCTAAAGTATGGGTAGAAGGTTATGGAGAAGCTATCGCTGGTGATACTGGCGGTGCAATTAAAGGTAACCGTATCGACATTCTACTTGGATCAGATAGCGCTGCTCAAAAATGGGGACGCAAAACTGTTAAAGTGAAAATTTTAAAATAACCAATGACTGCTAAATTACAGCCGGTTCTCTTTATTGAGAGCTGGCTTTTATTTTTTATATAATACATATAAGGAGGTGACGTCCATGAATTTACAAGCTAAGGTAGACTGGGTCGGTACACCAAAACCGTACATATATAAAGATGATATAACATATGATGCTATCGCAATTGACTTCTCACTCACAAATGATGACAATCGCTATAAATTAATTGTGCTCAAGTCTGAAGAAAATACACATTACAAAATCGTACAATATGGAATAAAGCCAGGCTCTCAAAAGCCATTTCCTATTGATATTCCATTCGAGCAAAACATGTTACCAATTATAAAACAAATATTACATGATCCATATGTAAAAGCAGTATTACAAGAATCACGCTCTTAATTCCCAAAAAGGATGTTACCTAGTAGGAAAGTTCAACTAGGCAACATCCTTTTTTGTAATCCCAATTTCATTTTTTCTGTTTTGAGCATTTTTTGTTTATAATGGTAAAGGAAAGAAATCTGTGTACGGAGGAATATTATGCTGCAACACTCAATTACGAAAGATGAAATTATGATGATTGCGAATGAGTTCGTTCAAGGACTTGATCCGCAGCAAGTTGCTGATCAGGAGCATGTCGCTACAGCTCGGCACCTATATCGTAGTGGTGTTGTCTATAACGTTGACTTTGATGGCTATACGCTATCAGGAACTGTAGATGCTGCAGGCAGTGTATATAGCGTTCACATCCCGATTCGTAATGTCGCTGAAAGCTATTGCGATTGCTTCGCGCCAACGCAATGTGAGCATATGCTTGCTGTGTTACTATCTGCAGCTTCAAGTTTTGGGCAGGTAGGAGACGTATTAACTTTATTTAAAAATAATACGAAACCTTCCCTTCCTCCTATTCGAACTGCAAGACAAGTATTGCAATCATCAGCTTTTGAAGAAATGGATTATAAAAGTTGGCACACATACTTTGAAAATGAATTTGAATCATTTAAAAAGGAACAGGCTCGGCTCACTTATAAACAAATGTATTTTCTTATGAGTCTTTTTACAGACTTCTATACAAAATTAGAACGGAAAGCTCCGCGCGTCATTGCTATTCATGAATTATTTAAATTGCACGCGGCACTTTATTGCTTTCAAAAATTATTGGAAGAAATTCAAGAATTTGAAGCAAACAAACTATATTCTTATCACCAACCAGTTAACGTCGTTCGTCTATTCGTTGATAAAGTTGAATCTATCGTTAGGGACTTAAAAACAGAAGCGATTCCGGCAGAATCCGAACCAATTTTACAAGAAACAGCTCGGCTCACGCATGAAGTATTCTTCTCTACCGATGCCTATACACAAGAGCGATTCTTCATTTATCGTCACATATGGGGTGAATTGTTAAGAACAGAGGCACAACTAAAAGAAGAAGCAACACGGATCGATACTAAAATTAATCCACTTTCCAAAGCATTAGCCTCTTCTCATCTGCTCTTTTTAAATAATGAAGATTTATTGGCAATGGAATTACTCGAAAAACAGCCTGCTTCTGTTGTAAGCCTTTATTTTTATTGGTTAGAAGAGTTATTAAGTGCAATGCAGTGGGATCGCGGGAAAAACTGGCTTTCCTTTACGTATAAACAAGTAAAGAAAACAATACTCGAACAAGAGAATACCGTCTTCATACAAGATATCGTCCGGTTATTTGTAATGATGTATGAAACGTATGCAACACACACGAATGAACAAGCGGGATTAGAAATGATTTTACAAGAACTATTACCGTATAGTTTCACAAATTACGAACAATACGTACTAGCGAAGAAACAATACCGTGCATGGGCAGAACTTCATCTCTTATATGGATTTGAGGCAATTGAACTTTTGAAAGAACCATTGAAAGATATTGAAAAAGAAGCGCCTGAAGCAGCACTTCCTCTTTATCACCTTGCCGCAACAGAAGCAATTGAAGAACGGAATCGCAAATCATACAGACGTGCCGTTCGTTACTTAAAGAAATTACGTATGCTTTATAAACGACTGAAACGAACTGATGAATGGGATGCCTTCATTATTCACATTGCTAATTTACATTCACGTCTGCGCGCACTACAAGAGGAATTACGGAAAGGAAAATTAATCGATGATCATACAAACTGAAGTAACAATTAGGCTCCAGCACGTTAGTCAAGGTTGGTTCCTTTGGGGAGAAGATGATAGCGGTGCTCCCTTATCCGTAGCAATTTGGAAACAAAATGCATTCACATGGCACTCTACTTCCTTCTACGGTACGTTTCTAAAAGAAGCAACCTTTGAAGGAAAACAAGGTGTTATGCTAACAAATGTGCAAGCATTTGAATACATCGCAAATAAACCGATGAACTCATTTGCAAATATACAAATGAACGGTCCTATTACAGCACTTACAAAGGATGCAAATGAATTATGGGACGCTTTCGTAAGTGGAAGCTTCGTACCCGATATGGAGCGTTGGTCTCATCAGCCATCTTGGAAAGTGCAGAATACCCCAATTGAAGATGACACGTTAGCATCACTTTTCACTTCAGCGGTGAACGAAAGTATTTTGCAAGATAGTCGCTCAAATGATGGCTGGGAAGATGCAAAGAGACTATATGAACATTATGACTTTACGAAAAGACAATTGGAAGCAGCACTACATGAAGAAGATTGGCTTCGAAAAATTGGTTACATTGAAGATGACCTTCCATTTATAGTTGGATTAAGACTTCAAGAACCACAAGAAGAATTTGAAATGTGGAAGCTTGAAACAATCGTTACGCCAAAACGTGGTGCGCATCGCATATATGTATATGAGAATATCGATTCCTTGCCAAAAAGATGGCACGATTACGAAGAACGTATTCTTGAAACACAAGAAGGATTCAGTAAGCTCGTACCGTGGCTAAAAGAGGATGACAAGTTCAGGGAAGAACTCTTTGAAACAGAAGCTTGGAACTTCTTAACCGAAGCAAGTAATGAATTACTCGCAGCAGGTATTACAATTTTACTACCATCATGGTGGCAAAATTTAAAAGCAACAAAACCGAAGTTACGTGTACAGCTGAAGCAAAGCACAGCACAAACACAATCTTTCTTCGGCATGAATACGCTCGTTAATTTCGACTGGCGCATTTCAACGGACGGAATTGATTTATCAGAAAGCGAATTTTTTGAACTTGTTGAGCAGAACAAACGACTTTTCAATTTAAATGGTCAATGGATGAGACTTGATCCTGCTTTTATTGAAGAAGTAAAAAAACTAATGAGCCGTGCAGATAAATATGGACTAGAAATGAAAGACGTGTTGCAACAACATTTATCTAACACCGCGGAAACAGAAATTGTAGAAGACGATAGTCCTTTTACCGATATTGAAATCGAACTAGATGGATATTATGAAGAACTTTTCCAAAAACTTCTGCACATTGGAGATATTCCAAAAGTAGATGTACCCTCTTCGCTACAAGCAACACTCCGTCCATATCAACAACACGGTATTGAATGGTTGCTATACTTACGAAAGCTTGGATTCGGAGCATTATTAGCCGATGATATGGGACTTGGAAAAAGTATTCAAACGATAACTTACTTACTATACGCTAAAGAAAACAATCTCCAAACAGGACCTGCATTAATTGTTGCACCAACATCAGTCCTTGGAAATTGGCAAAAAGAATTTGAGCGTTTCGCACCAAATTTACGTGTTCAGTTACATTACGGGAGTAACCGAGCTAAGGATGAGTCATTTAAAGACTTCCTTCAATCAGCAGATGTTGTATTAACTTCTTATGCATTAGCTCAGCTTGATGAAGAAGAACTTAGTACCTTATGCTGGGATGCTGTTATTTTAGATGAAGCTCAAAATATAAAAAACCCACATACGAAACAGTCGAAAGCAGTAAGAAACCTACAAGCAAATCACAAAATTGCTTTAACCGGTACACCAATGGAAAACCGACTTGCTGAGCTTTGGTCTATTTTTGACTTTATCAATCATGGGTATCTCGGAAGCTTAGGACAATTCCAGCGCCGCTTCGTCACACCGATTGAAAAGGACCGTGATGAAGGGAAAATCCAGCAAGTACAACGATTTATCTCACCATTTTTACTGCGTCGTACGAAGAAAGATCAAACAGTCGCATTAAACTTACCAGATAAACAAGAACAAAAAGCTTATTGTCCACTAACTGGTGAACAGGCTTCCTTATATGAACAACTTGTTCAAGATACATTACAAAATGTAGAAGGATTAAGCGGAATTGAAAGACGCGGATTTATATTACTTATGCTGAATAAGCTAAAACAAATTTGTAACCACCCAGCCCTTTATTTGAAAGAAGAAGAACCACAAGATATCATCGAACGCTCTATGAAAACAAAAACGGTAATGGAGCTCATCGAAAATATAAAAGACCAAAATGAAAGTTGCCTAATCTTCACTCAATACATTGGCATGGGGAACATGCTAAAACGTATGCTAGAAGAAAAATTCGGTCAGCGTGTCCTCTTCTTAAACGGGAGTGTACCGAAGAAAGAACGTGACAAGATGATCGAGCAGTTCCAAAACGGAACGTATGACATCTTCATCTTATCATTAAAGGCCGGCGGAACAGGATTGAACTTAACTGCTGCCAACCATGTCATTCACTATGACCGTTGGTGGAATCCAGCTGTAGAAAACCAAGCAACAGACCGTGCATATCGTATTGGTCAAAAACGCTTCGTTCACGTTCATAAACTCATTACAACAGGAACGCTTGAAGAGAAAATTGATGAAATGTTAGAAAGAAAACAATCATTAAACAACGCCGTCATTACAAGCGACAGTTGGATGACCGAACTATCAACAGACGAACTAAAAGAATTACTTGGCGTATAAAGTGAAACTTTAATCAGTGGGGGTTTTGTTCATCCCCCACTGATTATCAGCCCTCACCAATCGGGCTTTTACGGGCAGCCCGACCCCCACCTAACTTCTTTGCTTTCGCTGAATTTTGAGGTGGGGGTCTTACTGCTCGGCAAATAGCGGGATAAATCAAAAAGGAGCAAATCTCTAAATGAGATTAGCTCCTTTTTCTATGCCAAAACCAATTGCTTATTATAATTCCCGTTAACCCGCCGCACGTATCAAGCAATGAATCTTGCCACATCGGTGTACGATCTCCTGTAAACCACTGATGGATCTCATCAACTGTTGCATACCCTGCAACGAAAAGGAGGGCGTATGCAAAGCATCTTTGTCTCGAATAACCCGATCGATGAAAAGCGTAATACGTCAATGAACCGAGCATAAAGAACACCATAAAATGAGCACCTTTACGAAGGAAAAACTCAACAAATCCACCTACACCTTTATTTGCGATACTAACAGGTGTACCTCCGCCATAATCAATCGATACCCATGAAAAATGCTCTTTCACAAACTCAACATTTACATATTGCTCAATATCCGAGCGCATATCCTGCTTTTTATATGGCTGTGCTGAAGAATAGAAAATAAGCCCCATCCATAATAATACAGGAATCCAAAATAACCATTTACGATTCATTCTCCCGAAAACTCCTCTCTTGTTCTTATAAGAGTACCAAAAAAAAGAAAAAATTTCACGCCAAAACATGACATTTACCCCCTATTTATAAAGTGAAAGGGGGTAATAAACATGGCAGTTGAAACAATCGTAATGGATTTAACTTTACGCCTTGTATTAAACGGAGGATTAGACAAAAACGGTAAAACAGTTTTAAAGAACAAGCAATTCAAACGTGTGAAAACAAATGCAGATTTAGGCAAAGTGCATGAAGTAGCACGTGCTCTTGCTTCACTACAACAATCATCACTTCAAGCTGTACAACTTGTAAGCACGTCAGATCTTTCTAACCTGTAAAGTGAAACTTTAATCAGCGGGGGTTTTGCTCATCCCCACTGATTATTATCCCGCACCAATCGGGCGGTTGCGGAATAAATAAAAAGGAGGGAATAAAGCATGCAAGTACTAGAGTTAATTTTCGTGAAAGAAGATGGAAAAACAGTTGCCTTTTCTATCGAAAATCCCATCACACCAGTAAATGAACTAGTCGTAAATCAAGTAATGGATACCATTCTTTCTTCATCTGTATTTTCATCAATTGGTGAAAATGCTCGTAAAAAAGGGGCTCGCCTCATAGAAAAAAACATATCTGAAGTTCAGATTACTCCGTAAATCAAAAAGACGAATCTGCATTATTTTGCAGATTCGTCTTTTTTCTTCGGCATTTCAATCGGGATAAAGATGTTTGAAAAACCAACGCAAACATACTTATAATTCTCTCCGCCTACATCAAACTCTGTCTTATATGTCGAGAAGAAAATATAATCATTTCGCTTTGTATAATGATCGATTAATAGTCCAACTTGTGGCTCAACATACTTATTCGCCAATTTCTTTCCCGCCGATGCTATATCGCCAAGTATACCCTCTTTGTTTTCTTTCTCAACCTCGTCTAGCTTCTTACTTACATCATTACGCTTCATAAATTGTTTTGCTGCCCAATCCGTATATTCTCCCTTACCCGGATTACTATTTGCTAAATAAACTAAGAGAACAACAGCTAGAACCATAATAATAATAATATACTTTTTCTTCATGCTATATCACCGCCTACTCTTTTTTATTTTCATATATATGTACAAGCGGTACAAATTAGAAAGACTATCATCTATTGATTGTAAACGAACAGTAAAAATTTACAATACGCAACAGAAGATTAATAGAAACTTTACATAATTGGTATATAATTATATACGAATTAATTTCTATAAGGGAGGATTTAGAATCATGGATAATGAAAATGATATTTTTATTTCTCGTTCTACAATGATGCTCGAACCTTGCAAACACCCTTATTACCGGACAACAATTATTGACAGTAGCGGTGACCCTCTGCACTCTTGCCAAACAGCTATCCAACTCATAAAGAAATCTTGTCTAACAAATGTGCATTCTACTTATCAAGGTAGACGGCATGCAGTCCAAGCAAACTTTAATTTCAAACGAAATGTTCCGATTCCAATTAATCATAGAGAATATATTTGCGTTTTCCCAACAGAATCTCCTTCTTCTCCAAACTGTATTTGGTTGTTCTATAACCATATAGATGATATAGAGTTTTTTAAGAAAACTAAAACATCAATCATTCATTTTTCAAATGGAACTACCGTAACAATACTAATCAGTCCTCATAAGTTGCAGCAACAATTCTTGAAAGCTGGGCATGTATTATCCCGAATGAACATGAAAGATTCACTACACGTAAAAAACCTCTTGCCACATTTACTATATTAAAGTAAATAGAATGGAACGCAATATTTCCCTTGCCTTGCCTTCCATTCTATTTATTATTCTTATCCCCTTACACTATCTCGCATTTTCTCAAGCGCTTGTCGATATAACCATCTCACTTGATAATACGTCATCCCTATTTCATTGGCTATCTCTCCCATAGTTTTGCCTACAAAAAATCGCTCTGAAATGATGTGCCTCTCCCTCTCATCCAACACACTCATAAAATCCTTCGCTCTCGTTCCTGCATCTTCACACTCAAATCGTTCCTCATACTGATCGGTGCATACATACCTCTCTTGCACTACACATTCTTTCTTCAACCTCTCCAATATATAACCACGTACCGTTACAACCGCATAAGCAGGAAAACTCCCTTTCTCCGCATCAAATCTTTCATACGCATACCAAAGACCAATTAAACCACATTGATAATACTCTTCATAATCTTGATAAATACCTAGCTTCTTTATTTGATTTACAATCATACCTTCATACAAAACAACCGTATCTGTAAAAGTCGCTGGCTTCACAAAGTACCCGTTTCTAAAAGGTATACCTCTTTAGTATTCCGCGGTACCTCTACAATATAAAATAAAAAAAGAAGTTTCATTGTGAGTAATTTCAAATACTGCTGACGGAACTTGAAATTACACTAGGCAGTATTTGAAATTCTGATGGGGTTATTTGCAGTAGGGATAAAAATAAAAAAGGTGACTCTAGGAAGAGTCACCTTTTTAAAATAATATGTTATGCGCCAAAATCAGAGAACATACCGCCTAACATACTAAAGCCAATTGTAAGGATAAAGAATATAGAAATTAAAATTATTGCTTGTTTTTTACTTAAACCAGCAACGATATGCAAGCCTAAGCCAGTTAAAATTAAGCTCCAAATGTTAAAGACTTCAAATGCAGAACCAATGCCATATGCAATTGTTCCTTGTTCAAATAACGGCCCTAAACTTGTATATTTATCAGCGCCATTCCCACCAAGAATATATCCTAAAGCTACATTGAGAAGACTACCAACATAAAAGACAACATTGGCATATATATAAATAGATAATATCTTCATATACGGAGTATCATTGCTCATAAACATCATAATAACTTTATAAAATCCTGCTACCACAAAAAGACCAACAGCTGTTCCAACTAGACCTCCAAAAGCCCCAAATCCAAGTGTAGTCCATTTCATTATCCCCGTCGTATCATCCTTAACCAGCTTCGCTAGCTCCGGAGTATTAAGTAATCCTAAATAAGCTACCGCTGCTGATAAGATTGTCCCCATTAAAAGAAATAAGAAAAATCCTCCCCAGACTGGGCTTTTCGTCTTCATTCTCTCAAACTGTAAGCCTGGAGAAGTGACCATTCCAAATAATGACGGCTTCTTCTCACCTACATCTTGCGTATTAATATTCGCTTCCATTATAACGCCTCCCTCTATTTATATAACCCGTTCTAACGGGCGGTTCACATCCTCATGCAAGAGGCTACGAACCGCCCACTAGAACGGTAATGTGTAGTAGAGAATCCCTCTCTACTACAACTTATTCATAACGCAGTGCTTCAATTGGATCTAATTTCGCAGCTTTGTTCGCTGGAATTAATCCGAAAATAATACCTAATGTCATAGAGAACAGTACGCCCCCAACGACAACTTCCCATGAAACGAGCGGTGGCCATTTCGCAAATGTGGAAACGATATATGCCCCGCCATATCCAAGACCAATTCCGATTAAACCACCTAGAAGTGTTAACATAACTGCTTCAATTAAAAACTGTAATAAAATTTTACTACGTGTTGCTCCAAGTGCTTTACGTATCCCAATTTCGCGCGTACGCTCCGTTACAGATACGAGCATAATGTTCATAACACCAATACCACCAACGACTAATGAAATACCCGCAATACCGCCGATGATCATCGTCATGATGCTAGTGACTTTAGAAACATTTTCTTGTAATTCTTTTAAATTCACCAGTTCATATTTACCTGAAATTTCACTTGGCTTACGACTATTTAATACATCAACGGCTTGTTTCCCAGCTGCTTCTAAATCGTCTACATTTTTAGCTTGAATTGCGATATTTTGAATATCATCTGTTCCGAATAAAACAGGCCATAATGTAAGGGGGATTAACGCTTCTTCCATTTCAAATCCCATAAACTCATTATCAGATGTATACACACCAATAATTTGCATTGGCTGCCCCTTCATCTCAATAATTTGTCCAACTGGGTTTACGTCCTTAAATAGCGTCTCCTCTGTTTTTGTACTAATCATCACAACATTATTTGCATGAGAAATATCTGATTCATTTAAAGTACGTCCCTTTACGACCTTTACTTTATTAACCGCAAAATATTCATTATCAAGACCAATAACATTCAGATTTGCTTTTTTATCATTTACATCCAATATCTCTGTTGTCGAATTTGTCGTAATAACATGTGAAACATTTTTCACCTGTTTTACTTCCATAATATCCTCTTCTGTTAACTTCGGTATTTCAAATCCGCCTATAGCAAACTCATCATTCATATCTGGTTTAAATTGAATTGGCATAAGGTTATTACCACCAGAACCTGCGAATTTCGACTTCAGCATCGCTTCCCCGCCTTGCCCAATTGCAACGACAGTAATAATAGAACCAACGCCGATAATAATACCGAGCATCGTAAGAGCTGAACGTAGTTTATGAGCTAAAATAGAAGATAGGGCAATTTTTATACTATCTAGTAAACTCATACCGCACACCTTCTATCTTCTGTAATTTTCCCATCTCGCAGTACAATACGGCGGGAGGAATACGCTGCTACTTCCTCTTCATGCGTAACCATAACAATCGTTGTACCTTCTGCATTAAGCTTCGTGAAAATATCCATAACTTGCTCACCAGACTTCGTATCAAGCGCACCAGTAGGCTCATCAGCCATAATGAACGTTGGATTATTCGCAATCGATCTTGCAATCGCTACACGCTGCTTCTGTCCACCTGATAATTCATTTGGCAAATGGTGAACCCTATCTGACAAACCGACTTTACCAAGCGCTTCCAGAGCCCTTTGACGACGCTCTGCTTTCTTCACACCACCATATACGAGCGGAAGTTCAACATTTTCTACTGCTGAAAGACGAGGCAGCAAATTAAAATGCTGAAACACAAAGCCAATATATTCATTACGAATTAAAGCAAGCTTTGACTCGTCTGCTGTTAAGATATTCACATCATTCAGCATATATTCACCTTCTGTTGGACGATCTAAACAACCGATAATATTCATAAGCGTTGATTTACCAGAGCCAGAAGGTCCCATAATCGAAACGAACTCACCGCTTTGAATCGTTACACTAATATCATGTAAGATCGGTACTGCCAACTTCCCTTGATAATACGTTTTAGCAATATTATTTAACGTAATCATTTCTCTTTCACTTCCATTCCGTCATACACGTCGTCGGAAGGATTTTTAACCACCTTTTGCCCCACTTTTGCGCCTTCAACAATCTCTGTCCAATCTCCATCAGTAGAACCTTTTTTCACATTTTGTTTACGAAGCTTCCCTTTCTCTTCAATATAAACAAATGCATCATCGCCTTTTTCTACAATGCTCTTAGTTGGAACAGCGATCATCGTCTTATTCTCTAAATTTACTTGCAGGGAAACGTGATAACCTGGAGATAAACCATCTTGACTATCAAGACTTGCTTTATATGTATATTGGGACATATTTTGAGTCGCTTCACCCACACCACCCGCTTGAGCCATCTCTGCACTCGTTGGGAATTCACTTACCTCTGTAATTTTACCTGTCCACTTCTTCTTATTATTTGCTTTCGCAGTTACAGTAAATGTTTGATCCTTTTGAATTTGTGACTTTTGAAGCTCAGTTAACGTACCTTGAACTTGGAATGGATCTTTAGACGCCACTTGTAAAAATGCTTTCCCTTGACCACCTAACGCTTGAGATGAACTTTGCGCCGCATCTTTATCTAACTTTTGAACGACACCAGTAAAATTACTATAAATCGTAAGCTCTTTCTGCTTTTTACTTAACTCTTCTTTCTGCAACTTCCCTTTTTCTTTCTCAAGATCAGTTGTCTTTTGTGCCATTTCCAACTCACTTACTTGCTCTTCCATCGGATCTGTTACTTCTTTCCCAGCTCCGCTATCTTTCACCTTCTTAATTTCTTTCTTCAACGAATCAATCTTCTTCTTCCCTTGATCATAACGCATATCCGCCATCTTCTGATCAAGCTCAGCTTGCTTCATTTGCAAATTAATCTCTTCATTATCATAAGAGAATAACTTCGTACCCTTCTCTACCTCTTGTCCTTCTTTCACTGCAATATCTTTCACTTTTCCTTTAGTCGGATCCGCATAGAAACTTTCAATATTCCCTGGTTTCACCTGACCAGAAATTAACTTCGTATTATTAAGCTTTCGCTCCGTTACTTTCTCAAAGCTTACAGCATCAGCTGTTGTTGCTGCACCTTTCTTCTTCCCTTGCATTACAAAAATATTAACTGCTGCTACAATAACAATTAGTGCAATAACCCCGATAATAATCCATTTCTTCTTCTTGTTTGGAGTACGAACCGTATTTGGTACCATATTCTCTCTCCTTTTATAACTTAATAGTTTAATATTTTAATTGTATAAAACTTTCTGAAAATAAATTACATATTATTACATTCTTTTTACAAAGTTTTACACATCCATTTATATTGTAACAAAAATTCCAATGATTAGAAATATGACATACTGTCTTTTAAGATAGATTTAAGGAAAGATTATATTATATAGAAAAAGCCATCCAAAATAACAATTGGATAGCTTTTCAAACAAAATATTACGCCACTTTAGGAGCTTTTCTCTCATGTCCACGTTGAACGATGAACAAGAAGACTGTTGATAAAATTGCACCTGTTATTAGTAAGATAAAGCAACCATCCCATCCAGAACGATCAACAATAACACCAATTGCTGCGTTTGCTACAAGACTTCCGCCCACATAACCGAACAGACCACACATACCAACTGTCGTACCTACTGCAAATTTCGGTACTAATTCCATCGCACTTAAGCCGATTAAGAACTGTGGTACGTAAATTAAACATCCGATAATAGAAACTGCAATACTTACAACAAGTACGCTAGTTGCTTGCCAATATATAAACGTACCAATAACAACTCCAACCATACTAATAATACATAATGGCATACGTTTCCCTTTAAATAATTTATCACTTAAAAGACCAACGATTAATGAACTTGGAATTGCCATACCTTCAAAGATTGCATATGCCGCATGTGCTTCTGCTTTTGAAAAACCTTTAACTGTCGTTAAATAAAGCGGAACCCAGTTAATAACACCGAAACGAATTAAATAAACAAATGCATTCGCAATACATAAGAACCATACAAATTTATTTTTCACTACATATTTCATTAAAATTTCTTTTGGTGACATCTTGTTAGCATTATCTGCTTTTTCAAGATTTTCATAGTCATTACGATACTCATCAATTGGAGGAAGACCTTCAGATTCTGGCGTATCCTTCGCATTAACCCAAACAAGAACTGCAATTACCATTGCGATAATCGCTGGGAAAATAAATACTCCGCCCTGCCAATGATTTTCACCGAAAATACCTACACCAATTCCGACAAGTGGTGGCACAAGCATTCCGCCAACGTTATGTGAAATATTCCAAATACCTGTTTTCGTACCACGTTCTTTCTTCGAGAACCATTTCGTCATAACGATACTACAAGGTGGTGCTCCCATACCTTGTACAATACCGTTCAGGACAAGCAATGTAACAATCATCCCAAATGAAGATGCAAAGCCGAAACAAATATTTACAAGCCCTGATAAGAATAATCCGACTGCGATAAAGCGCTGGGCGAAAGCTTTATCTGATAAATTCCCCATAAAGAACTTACTAAATCCATACACAATTGCCATTACTGAACCTAGTAGTCCAATTTGAGCTGTACTAAAACCATATTCTTGCACTAAATACGTGCTTGATAACGTAAAGTTACTACGAACTAAATAATAAGCAGCATACCCAACTGAAATTCCCATTAGCACACGAATACGCAGTAATGTATATACTTTAGCGATCATATCCGCTGGTAACCTCTCAATTGCAGGTGCCGGCTTAAGCCATTTAAACATATTCTTTCGTCTCCTTTTCTCACTGCTGAGAGAGACGTTGTCTATTCCATATCTCGATTATTCCACTATTTGATATATTTTTGTTCGTCCTTCTAACCGGCTGACCTTCTATCTCTTTCTGATTCTTCGCAAACATCGTTGGTACGCCAAACGAAACTTTTTCTAAAATGTGCCCCGCTTCTTCTGATAAACAATAATCAATAAATAAATCCGCAATAATACCACTCGGTGCACGTTTTAGTTTCGAAATCGCATTAACAGATAACCCTGTTTGCTCCGGTTCGTTACTTAAAATAGGAAAGCCTCGCTTTTGAAGCATTTTCTGATCTCCCATAAAATTGATGCCTACCATATATTCACCGCTCGCAACAAGTTCTGCTGGTATGTAACCATTCACCGTTACTTCACCAACTTGCCTTGCAAGATTCTTAACATACTCTTTCGCTTCTTCTTCACCTAAAGTATCAATAAGTGATTGAAACAAAGTATATGCTGTGCCGGAAACATTTGGATCAGGCATTGCAATCTTACCCGTATATACCGGATCTAATAAATCTTGCCACCTTGATGGATATGGAAGACCGAGCGGCGCTATTTCTTCATTCCACCGCTCTTTATTAATCGCGATTGCTAGTTTCTCCACTTCATAACCGTACCAATAACCATCTTTATCTTTAACAGACTTTGAAATACGGTTCGCATGCTGAGTCGTAACAGGAATCGAAAGGTTCTTTTGCTTCATCATTTGATGCGCATCTACTGTACCGCCAATAATAATATCCGCCTTCGGATTTCCAGCTTCCTCTTCTACTCTCCGAAGAAGTTCTTCTGTCGATAGGCGAATAAATTCATATGTACACCCGCGTTGCTTACAAAATGATGAAAGTAAAGCTTCACCAACTTCCTCGCGGGCCGCTACATAAGCAACAAGATGACGATCATCCAAAATAGGGAGACCACTTTTATTATATTTAATAGAGGTTGTATCTCGAGAGCAACTAGACATCGCTCCTCCGATTACTAGCAAAAAGAAGAAAAAGGCTATCTTTCTCATGACACATTCTCCTTTACAAACAATTCTGCTAGGGAGCCCTTCATATACATGACATTCCCGTTATTATCACCGAGATATTGCACAACAAAGTACGATGGATACACAGAAATAGTTAGAATATCCTCCCGCTCATTCTTTACACGCTTGCCTGTTTTATAGGCAGTAATATAAGCAATCGGCTCATTCTGTGATTGTAATAATTTCTGAATTTCTCCGTAATCTGTAATTTGCTTTGCATATCGAATAGAATCAAATATTTGCGTAAGATCTATAGTACGTATTACATCCCCTTGCCTCACTACAACTTCCTTTACCTCCGCAAAGAAATTACTAATGCGCTCTGGTGTATAATACAGACTTAACAAATACGTTTGCAATGCTGAGATCATCGGATCCGTACCATTCTTTCCGTATACATTAGCCTCATACTGGAACAAGTCACCTACTGCAAAAGTACGTTTATGTCCATTCAAGTACGTTACTTCTCCAGTAAATACTTGTTCTTGATTCCTCGCTTCTCTCGGTTCTACTCGAATTCGGTCAAAGAATGAAACAATCGTATGCAAACGAACTTCATCCGTTACAACAATTTCTCCCCACTTCTCATGCCTTACTTTCAATTCAGTAGGAAGGGATTCATTCACTCTTTGTAAAACGGCTTGTTTGTCATCCACAATCGTGATTCGATTATATATTTGCTTCTCAATAACATAAAACAAAATAAGAGAAGCAATCATACAAAAGACAAACATAAGAATTTGAAATGATAGCCTTTTCATTTCTGCCTACCTCCAAGATAAAAAAACGTTGTTTCGAAAATACCGCATAATTGTTTCATAAATGTATCATTTAACCGCTTTCAAGTTTTTTATGTCTTCCATCCGTCTTGGGAGTAAAAATGTCATACATATTGTAGTTCCCATTTCTTCACTACTCTCAATTCGCATACTTCCGCCCTGCTTCTTCATAATCTCCTGACAAATATATAAACCATAGCCATTCCCGTAACTAGAAGGAAGCACCTTCCCTTCCGGAGACTCATTCCACTCTGCAAGCACACCTTCATCCATACCGATGCCATCATCATAAACAAAAACCTTTGCTTCCTGCTCATTTATAATTACATTCATACGAACTTGCGTAGCATCACTATATTTAATCGCATTATCAAGCACATTCAAGAAAATTTGCTTCGTCTTATCAAAATCCGCAACGACGTGTACTTCCATTAACTCATTCATAACTTCAATTTCAAACTGCTGCAACCTGAGTTTCACAATCGAAACTGCTTCTTCTGCCAATTCCTTTATATTCACGACTGTAGGCGACACTTCAAACGTACTCGTCCCGTACTTTGAAGACTTAAGTAACTCCTCTACAAGTGATAAGAGACGCTCACTTTCTACAGCCACATAACGGAGACTCTCCTGCACATCCTCCTTCGATTGTAACTTCGGAATCAAATCCACATAACCGATAATTGCCGTAAGCGGTGTTTTCAGCTCATGTGTAATGCGGTCTAGGAAATCTTTCTGTTTCTCTTTCTCTTCCTTCAGCTGCTTAATATGCAGTTCAATCCCATCAGCCATCGCATTAAAGGATGCTGAAAGCTGTGCGATCTCCACATACTCATTCAGCTCAATCTTACTTTCATAATCCCCATTCGCGAGCCGATGTGCCATTTGCCTTAACTGATCAATTGGTTTATGAAGAGACTTCGCCAAACGAATCGCAAAGAAAATACCAGCAGCTACTAAACAAAGAGACGTCATTAAAAACGTCCAACTTACATTTGTTAAAACTTCCTTCTCATCCGTTAACTCATTTATAAAACGAATACTCCCAATGACATCGTTTCCATAATAAACTGGACTTGAAAACAAAAGAATTGGAGCTGGGTCTCCCTCCTCAAAAACATAAGATTTCTTTCCCTTCAACGAACTCTCAATGTCGATATTTCGATGAAGTAATGCTCCTTTTTGAGTATCTGCAACAACATCTCCATTCTTCCCTATCATCTGCACCCGGACATCCATTCGCTTCGCTAAATACGAAGCAATTAAAAGCGAATTAGGACCTAGCGTCTCTACCTCTGCTTCCTTCTCTAAATAATTCATCGTATAAATTTGCGCTTCCACACTTAACTTCTCTAAGGAATCCGCCGCATTATGATACACATTCTTCTCCAGTGCAATATAAACAACCGCATACAAAAGAACAAGAATTGGAATCAACAATCCAACTATTCCAAACACCATATTTCGTTTTAAAGACATATCATCACCTTTTAGCAATCAAGCTTATAACCTACGCCATAAATTGTCTTAATATACTCTCCGCTATCCCCTAGTTTCTTTCGAAGCCTTTGCACCATAATATCAACCGCTCTCGTATTTCCGATATACTCAAACCCCCATACCTTCTCTAATAGCTCATCTCTCATGAATACACGCTGCGGATTCAAAACAAACAACTGACACAAATTAAACTCTCGGTACGTTAATTGAATCTCCTGCCCTTCGACATGTACCTTTCTCTCCTTAGGACAAATCACTAACTCACCTGCACGAATTACTTCGTGGCTTACAGCTACCTCCTTCTTGACACGCCTACTCATATTCTTCACCCGAAGAATAAGCTCCGCATAATTAAAAGGCTTCGTCACATAATCATCAGCTCCAAGCTGAAGACCAAGTAACTTATCATTCATCTGACTCTTCGCCGTCAGCATAAGCACCGGAATATCACGATCCTTCTCTCTGAACAAACGTAATAACTCATACCCATCCGTATCAGGAAGCATCACATCTAAAATAAGTACATCTGGCTGCTCATTCCATCTCTCTAAAGCTTCTCTCCCATCAGCCGCCGTCAACACTTCATATCCTTCCATCTCTAACTGCATCCGAATCAAATTACGAATACTCGATTCATCATCTACTACAAGTATTTTCATTCTCTTCCTCCTTCCATCCTGTATTATAGTACAGTTTAGTATAGCAAAAATAAGACAAAAAAAGAGAGGGTATTGTCGAACATATTTTGTCGACGATACCCTCTCTTTCAATTATTATTTAGCTACAAAATAATCGGTTACATATTGTGCCCAAACTTCATGCCCTTTAGCACTTGGGAAACCGAACTCTTCTTTTAAGTACGGTAGGATAACATCGTTTTTTTATGATTCCACTTATTTATCCTGTTATATTCAAAACATCTTATCCCAGTAAAAGCGACAACTTATAAAAATGAACCCATCTCCTTCAAAAGAAGCTGGGTTCATTAAACATTACTTCGTCACTTCAAGGTGCGCTCTTAACTTATTCGTCAAATCTTGTTTTGCTGCATCTGGAACATAGTAGTACCAAATACCATCAGCTGCTTTGTGACCATCACCTGGGATTTGAATATCCTCACTATTATTCAAGCAGTTTTTATAGTTCTTTTGCATATCAAACATTTGATCTTGCGTTAAGTTTGTCTTCACATTCTTTTGAATTGCTGTTAACACATCTCCATAACTCGATAAAGAAGAGAAGCTCGCGCCTTTCTTAATAACAGCCTGCATCACTTGACGCTGACGCATCTGGCGTCCGAAATCGCCTCGTGGGTCTTCTTTACGCATACGTGTAAATGCTAGTGCTTGATCACCTGTTAAGTGAATATTCCCTTTAGCAAAATGATGTCCATCTTGTGTAAATTCTAAATCATTATTTACATCTACCCCGCCAACTGCATCTACAATATCTTTAAAACCTTCCATATTCACTTCAATATAATAATTAATAGGAACATTTAAGAATTTTTCTACAGTTGCGACAGACATGTCTACTCCGCCAAATGCGTAGGCATGATTGATTTTATCGCTTTTACCTTTGCCAACAATTTCAGTATACGTATCACGTGGAATACTTACTGTTTTCATTGAATTATTTTTAGGATTTAACGTGATAACCATTAAAGAATCTGAACGGCCTTTATCATCACCGCGTTCATCTGCTCCTAATAATAAAATTGAAACCGGCTCACTATTACTAATTTTTTCTCCAATTTTATTGTTATTTTGATCACGCTTCAGAGGTTTATGAACCTCCTCTAATGTTTTAGATACAGAGGAATACACATTATAAGCGTAGATTCCTCCACCTATGATTAGTACCCCGATAATACCGAGTACCCAAAATAAAATTTTCTTTTTCATACCTTTACCCTCTTTATCAAAATTTTAAAATAATATACCCATTTTTATACTCCCCACTATATTACATTATTCTTGATTAAAAATAAAAGAAAAATTAAGAAAGAGGCATTAGTATTTGCCATCAAACCAAGGAAAACTACTATCCATTTCCATCAACTGATTGATGAAGCCCCTTTAATTATTCTCCCTATTTAAATAAATGTAACTTCCTTATAAAATCATACCTTACAGTAAAAGTAGAGTCCATCTGGTATGATGGACTCTACTTTTACTGTAAGGTATATATAAAATAATAGGATTCACTCTTTTTATTACTAATTATTTCTCAGTTCAGCCATCCTCTCGCATTAAGATGGAGTTTTTCTATATTTAATTCTTTGTTCCATTCAGATCAAACATAAAAGACAAAACATTTAGATGTTTTAAAATAAACAATCCCTATATAGAGTTCATTGAAACCTCACTGCTTTTCTCTAATATACCAAAGATCTTTTGAAATACCTTTACAATTAACAGCTACATAGTCATCGCTCCAAACAAAATTACCCGATTTAAACATCGCAATCATTCTTGGATTATTTTGATATAAAAACATATCGCCATCCTTAAATTTTCCATTCTCATAATCATGTAAAACCTCGTATAGCTTCACATTCATCATCTCTTTTCTCTATTTTTATAGATTCATTTTATAGTTCTTTTACTAAAAAGTTGTGTTTTTCTTATGGAATCATTGTGAACTTCAATAATCTTTTTTAAGTTCTGTCTCCTACACAATTAACAATTTAATTTATAAATTCCTATCTTCATTCTATTCTTTCATCACACTATAAATTCCCGCATATTTATATACATTTGTCTTCTTATTATCCAAAGTTTTTCTCGACATATTTAGTCAAAACTCTTATTAGCGTTCTAAAATGTCTCTACTACTAAGTTTCTTTGCTAAACAACACTTTACTAACGGTAAATAAAATAGGTGGACATAAGGCCACAAATTCAGCCCTACATCCACCTATCTCTATAAAAAACATCTTAGCGTTTATTATTCCTTTTTATCTCCAAGAGCGAACGTGATTTCAGTTTCACACGCAATCTCACCATTTACAGTTGCAATTGCCTTTCCTTTTCCAATTGTCCCACGTACACGCGTCATCTCAACTTCTAAACGAAGCTGATCACCTGGACGGACTTGTCGTTTAAAACGGCAATTATCAATTCCTGCAAAAAATGCTAAACGACCACGATTCTCCTCTTTCTTCAGCATAGCAACAGCGCCAACTTGTGCTAAAGCCTCTACAATTAAAACACCTGGCATTACAGGATAATCTGGAAAATGCCCATTAAAAAACTCTTCATTAGCTGTAACATTCTTTATCCCAATAGCACGCTTTCCTTCTTCTACTTCTAAAACCTTATCCACAAGTAGAAATGGATAGCGGTGAGGAATTATTTCTTTAATTTGTTGAATATCTAGCATACACTTCTCCCCTTACACAAGATTGGTCATACCACCAGAAGTTATACTTTCATTATCCCATTTTAACTCTTATTTGTCATTATAAAAAAGATTTCAAAACTCCTCTTCCAAATAAAAAAATGTATACACTCTTTTCAATATGTATTATCACTGACACGGAGGTTGAAAAGAGTGTATACCCAAGTTAGGGAAAGGCAAATTATATCAAATATATTAAGCCATAATGTCGTATTCAAGATTTATTATATATGACAAAAACAAGAAATTAAAACCTAATTTTCGACCTTTTTCGTATTTATTCCCTAATATTACTCAGAATTCCTCTATTTCCCTTGCATTCTCTTAAATGTGATATTTAGAAATGTGAATTTTGATGATATTTTTTTAAATAAGACTAAATATAAAATAATATTTTTATGATGAAATAAAGATGACGTTTTGACCTAATTACTTAATTTCTAATATCCGAATTTTATAAAAAATAAAAACAATTGGATTCCACTATTCACAGGATAAAATTATTGATGACCAATACTCAGCTTGGCATTTACACGGTGATTTGATTTATTAAACGAGATATTGATCTGGATATCGAAATTAACTGATAGTGACTTTTTTCATGCTGTAATGCCATTTCAATTGTTGTTTGAATGAATCCAAGCTTCTCTCCAACGCTGTATCACTTTCCTTTGAAATCATAAGCAAACACTCTTTGTATATTATTTAAAAGCTGAATAGCATCCATCAACTGAATCTCGCCACCAGCTCCTGTTTATTCCTCTAGGAATGTGAAAATCTCAGGTGTTAATACATAACATCCCATAATTGTTAAGTTGGACAGTGCTGTTCCTTTAGCTGGGTTTTCTACAAACTTATTCACTTGATAACTACTATCTTTTGTACTAGCGGGGCAATAATACCATAGCAATACAGTTCCGTTTCCAGAGCGGTTTGAACAACGATTACCGATGATTGTTTTGCCCTATATTAATGACGTAAATATGGTGTTCCAGCTTATACAATATCCTCACAAAGTAAAACAGCGAATGGCTCGTATCAATAAATTCGCGAGCACATCATACAGTTATGACATAAGTCTTTAAGTTCTTTTTGGTGAATATAGTGTATTTGATATTAATTTTGGAAGACTCTTGTACCGTCTCGAGGATTTCATACTTCCTTTTTCTAATAAGTTTTGTTCCAACTCAAAAGAATGATTAAAGTGATCCATAGTACGTTTTCCTCTTCCAATTACATTCATAAGCCTACAACTAGAATAATTACTTTTCTTAGTTTCTTCAAAAATAATCATCCTTACTCATAAAGAACATGAATGAGAATTTTTTTCATCCACCTCCTAAAATAAATACTTTTTATTTATATATAACTAGCCCTTCACATATACAACCTACATTACTAAAAATTCACTCTGCTTCTTTACCTATCCAGACATCTTTTAAAATTTCTTTACAACTAACAGCAACACAATCATCACTCCAAATTAAATTACCCTCTTTAAACATTGTAATCATACCCGAGTTGTTTCGATATAAAAACATATCGCCATCTTTAAAATCTCCATTCTCATAACCATGCAAAACTTCAAATAGTTTCACATTAATTATCTCTCTTCTTTATTTTACAACTGTATATTAAAATTTTTTATCATAATTTTATGTTCTTGAGATGAATTTAAGACAAATTTCTTTTGAACTTCTATATATCCCTCCCCTCATTTTAATGGATACGTTTTCGCATTCCTTTACCTAATTTTATTTTCATTGAACCCCCCCTTCGATTTTCCGGTGAAATATTGACGTATTTATCACCATCTTTTCATATCAAAAATAATACATTGGAATATTGAGATTTACATTAAAAGTATTCATAAATACAATTAGACCCTAACTTTACGTCTATCTATACAGATTTTACTATCAAGATTACACATAAAATGATAAAATTTAAATACTGAGAATTACAAATTTTTACCAAGAAAAAACTAAAACGGAGAAAGGAAAAAACTGATGGCAAAAGGATCACACATAATGGAATTACACAAACCACTTAATCATACTTGGGACTTCGTTAGTGATATAAATAACTGGGCTCCACTCGTTACTGGTTATGTTACACATAAAATTATTGATTCCCGACACTCTACTTGGCGTTTACATGGTGATTTAGGTTTTATAAAGCGCTTTATTAACCTAAATGTCGAAATTACCGAATGGGAGGCCCCTATTAAAATAAGCTTTACCATTGCATCCCCAACAAAAAAATTAATAGGAAAAGGCTTTTTTCAAGCTGAAGCAATTTCCCACTCAACAACAAGAATTACAAGTGAGATAGAAATGAAGGCGAAGGGAAAAGGTGATTTTGTTTTTAATAGCGCGATGAAACCCTTTGTATTAATAATGACAAAGAAACTTTCGAATGCGGTTGCTAACGAAATAGTAAAACAACGTAAAACAAATATTAATATCTAACAGTTATTTTCTTATATATACAAAAAAGAGATTTATCTTTACTAAAAAAGATAAATCTCTAAAAAGAAAAAACGTTATTTTTTCACAATTGATATAGATTGAATTTCTTTATGTGTTTCATCTGAACGCGCTGCAATATAATAACTATTTGTCTCATAGAAATAATTATTTTCTTCGTTATTACTCATGTTTGCTTTTCCTAATAATTCATGAAGTTTTGCAACAGACAGCGAAATATCTTGAAGTGTAATATCTACTACCTTATCTTGTGAAATACCAAATTGGATATTTCCATCTTTAACAATTGTTTTTCCTGCTACTGTTTGTAATGGGTTTAATGTATTTGGATATGTTGTCTGTAATTCCTTTTCTGTTTTGCCCAGATAAGAAGATACATCCTTAATTTGTGTCCCATACACACGTTTTAGTAATGAAAGTAAATCATCTAATTTTGAATCCTCTACCATATTCTGCTTAGGTGTAAAAGGTACGGCATATTGTGTACTCAGCCATCCAGTTTCCCCACTTGGTAATTTAACTTGAGTCCAGTCAGTATTTACTGTATCTTTTTTACTATCAAATCCAGTAAAGATGTCTCCAAAGTTTGCAACAGCCAAGCGTTCACTACTTGTGCTTGCTTCTTTAAGAATACTAATTTTATTGCTGGCTATTATATATTTCTCTTCTTTTTTTTGTTCTTTTTTTTGCTCTTTTTCAGCTTGCTTCTCTTCAGTTACAGCCTTACTTGAAACAACTTTTCCTACATCCTTATTTTCCTTGCTAAATGGAAGTAGGTCATTATAATAAACCCCTGCTGTAATAATTCCTGCTATCGCAGCTAAACAAATTCCAGCAATTATCGTACTTTTTCTTTTCATTTTATGGCGGCGCGGTTTAAAGTTACGACGAGGCTTTTGAATTTTTGTAAACTGTTCTTGTAATAAGCCATGTTGAAATTGTGACGTTTGTTCCTCACGGAGCTGTTTTTTTTCTTCTGCAGTCATTTGATTATATTGCTTTAAAAAGTCGCTATAATGACCGACTACTTCTTTGACATTTCCGTATTCTCTCAACTGTCCATAATGAATCCAAATCGCTTTGGTACAGAAACTTTGCACTTGAGAAATGGAGTGACTAATAAAGAAAATCGTCTTACCATGTTCTTTAAATTCATTCATTTTATCCAAGCATTTTTGCGTAAACGTTTGATCACCTACAGAAAGTGCTTCGTCGATTACTAAAATATCAGGATCAATATGAATTGAAATTGCAAAACCTAGTCTAGATTTCATTCCGCTTGAATAAGTTTTGACGGGCTGATATATGAACTTACCAATATCAGCAAATTCAATAACTTGAGGAATAATTTCCTTGATTTTTTCTTTGCCAAGCCCCATCATCAAACCTTTTAATTCAATATTTTCAAGGCCTGTTAATTGACCGTTTAATCCTGAAGAGATTGCAATTAACGCTGCAGTTCCCTTAATATCAACCGTCCCTTTATTCGGCATTGTTACACCAGCAATTAGATTAGATAATGTACTTTTTCCCGAGCCATTTAAACCAACAATTCCAACAATCTCTCCTTCTGGTACTTCAAACGATATATTATTTAGGGCATAATGATATTCACCATCTCCACTCCTAAAAAATAAATCTTTTAATTTGTCAGAAGGCTTGTTGTACATCTTATATTTTTTCGTTACATGTTCTAACTTCACTTTATAATTCATTGGATTATTCACCTTTTATAAGTAATCAACAAACTGCCTGCGGAATCGGACATGAAGCATGGATCCAAAAACAAATAATAATATTAAAATCCCCCAGAAATATAATGTATACCATGAAAAAATTACAGACATATTATTATAAATTAAAGAACCTCGATATATTTCTAATAAATAGTATAAAGGATTAATCTTGACTATAAACAAAAATAAATCTGACATATTCTCTTTTGGTTCCCAAAAGATAGGAGTTAAAAAGAATAGCATTCTTGTAACAGATTGAATTAACAATTGAATATCTCGAAGCATTGTTGATAGTGTTGATGTCACAAAAGACAATGCGATTAAGAATAATACAGAAGACATCAAACTGTATATCAAACCTAAAATACTTATGGTACTCCACCCTATATTTAAAAGAATAATTATAAGTACAAACACCACTAAGATTAAATGTGTATATAACTGAGAAACGATTACATATGTCGGAATAATACTCAATGGAAAATTCATTTTAGATACTGTACTTAAACGGCCGTGTATTGCATTTGCTCCTTTTGTTATACCAGAACTAATGAAGAACCATGGTACTATACCAGAAATCATCCAAATAAAGTAAGGAACGCCGTTGATTGGCGCCCCTCCTCTAATTCCTAACCCGAAAACTAACCAATATACGCCGATTTGTGTAAAAGGATTCAAAAAAATCCATAATACACCTAATAAATTGCCTGCATATGCTTGTTTTAATTGGTATAAAGATAGTCTCCGAATTAAGTATAAATTATCAAATTGTTCCTGAATAACAGTCTTTAACGACTTCATACTGTCATCACTTTTTCAGATAACGCCTCATATAAAGTTCCAAAGTTAATAATTTCTACTTCATCAGTTGAAACTGCTTGTACACAATTACGTGTATCAAGAACAACAGCTTTCGCCATATATGGTGCTAATGCTTCATAGTTCATTGTTTTAAATTCATCATGATCTGTTAATACAAGAATTAAATGTGCATCCTTAACAGCTTCTTTTGCAGAATGTAATTCAAAGAAATCAGATTCCACATGCGGATCATGTGCTGAAACTGTAATTCCTTCGTTGCGGATTAAGTCAATTACATCCATCGCTGGACTCTCACGCATATCATCTACATTACCTTTATATGTTACACCAAATGCCGCTACTTTTGGATTTTCCACACCCGCAAGTAATTGTTTTACTTTTTCAGTCACATAATGCGGCATAGAAACGTTTGTTTCGCGAGATAGTTTAATAATATTTGCTAATTCAGGTGCTTTAGCAACGATAAAGTATGGGTCAACCGCTAAGCAGTGTCCACCTACCCCCGGACCTGGGTAATGTAAGTTTACACGTGGATGCTTGTTAGCCATTTCAATTACATCTAATACATTGATGTCTAATGAGTTACAAACTTTTGTTAACTCGTTTGCAAGCGCAATATTTACATCACGGAATGTATTTTCCATGAGCTTCGACATTTCTGCTGTTTTTGCATTTGTTTTAATAATTTCACCTTGTACAAACACACCATATACACGAGCTCCAGCATCTGCACAAGCAGGAGTAACACCACCGACAATACGGTTATTATGTACTAATTCGTGTAAAATTTGTCCTGGAAGAACACGCTCTGGACAGTGAACAAGATAAATATCTTTTCCAACTGTAAATCCAAATTCTTCTATTAGTGGTTTTACATGGTCATCCATGCTACGTGGCGCAATTGTAGACTCAACGATAATTACATTACCTTTTTTTACAAATGGCAATACTTTTTTCGTAGCTGTTAAAACATAAGTTAAATCACAAGATTTATGTTCGTCATCATTGTTTGGTGTTGGAACAGAAATAATAAATGCATCTGCTTCTTCTGGTGTTAAAGATGCACGGAATTTCCCATTTGCAACTACTTCTTTTACAACTTCTCCAAGACCTGGTTCTTCAATATGAATTTCACCATTATTTAGCTTGTCCACTACTTTTTGATGAATATCTACACCTACTACTTCTGTACCATATTTTGCAAACATTGCTGATGTTGGTAATCCAATATAGCCTAATCCCATTGTGCAAATCTTCATTTTTATGTCCCCCTATTATATCTTTTGTTATTTAGAAATAATTTCATCTAATCTTTTTAGAAAATCCACATAATATTTATCCTCATAATGAAAAGCAGATAATCCCCATACATGTCCTTCCCAGGCATAATGCTGCCTTTCTGATAAATCAATAACTTTCATGTCTGGTAAAACCTGTTGCAAATAATTGTATAAATGATTTAGAAGTGCGTTAGTTATCTTATTTCTTTCTAATACATCTGAGTTGAATACCCTAACAATTCCTTCTTTATCCAAATATTCATCTTTACAATATGTTTTGTGAAGAATAATTTTAGATTGTTCATATAACCTTGTAACTTTTTTCGCAAAGGCATAACAAGCTTGTTCCCACTGCTCTAATACCATTCTCTTCTGTAATACTTCAAAATCTTCTAATTTACTTTCTAATTTACTATTAATGAATTCAAATGAACGAGTAATATAACAATCTCCTATTTTCACCATATCAAATCTTTCATCTATGAAATCCATTATTAAATAATCAGATGGATTAGCAGATATTTTTTTAAAAAAGTTCTTACTCATATCATCTTTTACTAATCGCTTTTGAAAAGCACTAGACAAATTATTTAAATCCGAATCCTGAATTTCATATGGTTTAGTCATAATGCTTAATAATGATGTTCTAGCTTGGTAATAAGGTAATTCAAATCTCTTTTCTTTATCAAAAGTAAAAGCATCTCTTGTTACACAACTTCCTAAAATAGCGATAGAAGGAATAATATCTTCTTCTATTTTATACCTAAGCTGCTTCTTGGAACTAACAATTCTCTTTAGATTTTCCAAAAGATATTTCGGAAAATATTTTGCTACATCTCCATGTTTTTCATAGTCGGCTACTTCTAAATTATATGGAATACTCTTCTCATCTAATTTATTCACCAACGGTAAAACATGGTTAGCATAATGATGATCCCCTTTTCCTACTTGAATATTAATCTCTGGGAAAACATTTTTTTGTTCTATCGGTTCGTATAAAAGATTATTTAAGAAATCTACACTTTCCTTATTACAATCACCCGCAATAAATTCAATAATACCTCTTGTAAAGCTTGATAGATTAAATAAATAATCCCCCATTAAAGTTTGCGGACCACCACTTACAACAGCTCCCAAACTATATTTCATAGCATAATACAGAGCCGCATAGCCACCCTTGCTAGAGCCACACGTAATTATATTTTCCATAGGTATCATGTTTTCATTAGCAATATAGGTAATGAGGGATATAACTGATGCTTCTAAGGCATAATCCTGATTTTTACCAATGTAATAACTAACCTTTCCATCATAATCATCTAATATAAATAATTTATTGTAATTACATTCAGAAAGTGTATCCACATAATTATAAACTGGGGGTACTCCCTCTATTTCTCTACCATGGAATCCTGAAAATACAACAACAAGATGCTCACAAGATTTAGATGCCTTTTGAAATACATATTTAACTGGTCTAGTCGACTGAAACGTTTTTTCTCCTGGAAACGCCATATGATTTCTCCTTTAATTGTTTGCGTTTTTAAAGGAGAATAACTCCCTAAAAACACTTTATGTATTATATCGTGACATAAGTTGCAAAGTCTGTTGTATATGCAACTGTCTGCCCCTGTTTTAACATATCGTCATCAGTAATTTGCCAAGTATGAGTCGCTTTATTTTTACGACGTATTACACAAAAATTATAGCTATCATTAGAGTAAATTTTATACCCATTCTTTAGTGCTTTTTCAATAAATTTCGTATCTTCACCAGTATTTCGATCATCAAATCCATTTAACTTTTCAAATACTTCTTTTTTAAATACTAGCGTAGCACCCGCTACAAAATTTGAATATCTTTCTTCACCTGTACCAATTTTTCTCTTTACTAGTGCATTATTTTCTTCAAAGTGTACAAGGTACGTGCTTTTCCCAACTATTGATGCATCGGTATAATCAAAAGACATAACCATGTCTTTTAAATAATTAGGTGCGTAATAATCATCATCATCCATTTTTGCAATAATTTCACCTTTAGCCTTCCCAACAGCAAAATTAAGACATGTACCTAAAGAATTTTTTTCATCCACTTTAAATATCCTAGTATTTTTTAAGTTTTCGAACCTTTTTTCCCATTGTTTAATATTCATATCGTTGTTATTTAAAATAATAATATGTTCGATATTTCCATAAGTTTGATGTGATAAATTTTCATAAATGTTATCCATAAATTGAGGTCTATTTGTAATAGCTACTACACTTACAAGCTTTTCCTCTTTCTTTTGATATTGCATTCCCACAATATCAAACATTTCTTCTAATCTATGACGATAAGTATGATTTTCCATTATAAAGCGCTGAGCCAGTTTTGCCTCACGCTCTAGTTTTAATGGATTTTGCAACAATACCTTCAGCATATTCTTTGTTTTTTCTGGTGCATCTGATATATACAAGTAATCTCCTACCTGTTCTCTAACCCCCACAGAGTCCCCCGAAATCACCATTGTTTTACTCGCTAAAACTTCGTACACGCGACGTGAAAACATGTATTTACTATTTTGAATTGAGTTTACATTTAAGAAAATATCATAATTTTTATACGCTTCTACCATGTTATCATAGCTTAACTTACCAATAATAGAATCTTGATATAAATCAGGCCACGTTCTATCTGTAGCTGTTTTCATTTCTACGCCATAAAACCTGTCATAAATATCTAAATCAAAGTCAACTGCAGGTGCTACGATATTTTCCACATCTTTTATACGGTCTGGGTGCTTATTTCCGTACCAAGACCCAGAAAAAGCTACTGTTCCTAATTTACCTCTATTTTTATTAATTGGGTTATGTATCCTAGGTTGTGCTGCAAAAGAAAGGGGATATACGCGATCATGCTTAGCAACACCCTTAAAGTTTTCTATATTATGCTCATCCGTAACAAAAATATAATCAAAGTAACTTCCAGCCTCTTTAAATACTTCAAAGTTATCTTTTCCTTCTTTATCCCAAAATACGGTAGGGATTCCTTTTAACTTACAAAAATCAACTAATTCTTTTAGTTGGGGATGCCTATTATTTTTATGAAGATTTGCGACTTTATAATTCCATGCGCCCTTATTACCCGCCCAAGCTGATTCTACTAATAGCATTTCAGGGCTCTCTTGTTCTATAACTTCTTTCCAATTTTTTTGTGTAATAGGTAAAAGATTGGCCTCATATTTAAAACATTCATAACTAAACTCATCTAAAATCACAGCAATCTTTGTATCTTTTGAAACTTGCAATTGATTACGATGTTTCGCTACATCTTGTACATATTTAGAGAATTTATCCAGTTTATTCTCTGACTCTGCCACCCCTTCTACCAAAGTAAGTTTTTGTACAGGATTACATTGGGTAATTTCAACTGCATTAAATTTAATCGTACCTCCGCCAATAAATTTTAATCCAATTCGTATCGACTCAGTATTTGGAGACAAATTGAATTTCATTTCGTTTCCTAATGGAATAATTTCACTACGAGGATTTCCTGATTTAGGGTACATGATAAAATATAAGTGTGCCTCTACATCTCCTACTTTTTCCCCTTGAAACCTCACATGATACATCTTTTTAGCATCTAAATCCAACAGTTCATTCTGTGGCTTCTCCGCAAAATTAATATTCTTCTCCTGATAAGAAATGTAAATAAACTTTTCTCGTTCTTGTTTCAATTCAATAACATTTTCTTCCACTTTAATGATTTTTTTATAATCTTTGCTAATAAACCACTCTTTATCTTGTACATCTGAAATAACTAATTTAATATCATCAATATTTTTTAATTCCTTTAAAGCAGGATGATTTAGTAGTGCATTTTTTGTTTGTTGAATTGTTTGTAATCTATTTTTTAATTGTGTTATTTTTAACATTATTTCTGTCCACCTTTTAATCTATTCATTAATTTCCAGTATCCTAATGTTAATTTTCCTAACTTAGATTTACTTAAATTAGTATATTTTCTTTCTAATGCACTACATTGCTTTTCTAACTTTTGATGCTTACGGTCCATATCCGAATGAATTCGTTGTAATTCAAGAAATTGTTGTAATTCTTCTTCCCGAGAATTAATCTGACTAATCAACTCTTCTTTTAATTGAGCACTAATCTGCAACAAATCTTTATTTTCTGAGTAAATCCTCTTGTTATTTTCACTTAACTCTTTAATTAGTCGATCTTTTTCCCTAACTAGCTTTTCAAGTTGCCCCATTTTATTCACAAAAGTCTCTACATTATTTTCTTTATTCAGTTTCTCTATTCTAGTCTCAACCACTTTCAGGTCTTCTACTTTTGGTTTCTCGATACTAGCTTCTACTAGCTTCAAGTTTTTTACTTTTGGTTTCTCTACCTTAGTTTCTACTATTTTTAGATCCTCTGTTTTTGGATTCCCCATACTCTTGGTAGGTTTAGACTCATAGCGTTTTTTCTTCCCTTTAGAGGAACGTCTTTTCTTCTGACTTGATTGACGTGTATCATTAAATTGATGGACTTCTACAAACTTTTGATTCACTTTAAAATCCTCCTATCCCATTTTCTAAACATAAAATGATGTGTTCTACTAAAAGGTGAAATAATCTATAAATAAACATCTTATAAATACAGTTATATTTATAAGGTGCATTAACAATGCCTATATAATACTCATTTATATCTACGCAATTCCTTGATAAATCTCAATAAAAATTTTCTTTTCTTCTTCCCAGTTGTATTTATCTCTCGCCTTAAAACAATTCATCCTCATCTTTTCTTTTTCTTCCGGATGATCTAACAAATAATTTACCCCTTCAGCAATTGATACCGGATCATGAGAATCGACACAAACCCCAATATTTTCTTTCTCAACTACACCTTGAATTTCAGGGAAGCTGCAAGCAACTACAGGTACACCACTCATCATATATTCAAATAACTTATTGGAAGAAGCTGAATAATGATTAAAACAAACATTATTTAATACTTGAAATCCTAAATAAGCATTTTTTGTATAATGGATTAAATCTTGCACTGGTACTTTCGGTAAAAACTTCACTCGATCTTCTAACTTCATATCTTGTACCATTTGCTGTAACTCTGGTTTAATACGCCCATCTCCAATAAATACTACAACGCCTCGTTTAAATAATGGAGCTGCCTGTACTAATTTATCTAGACCACGTCCAATTTGAACCCCACCTTGATATAGAAGAATTGGTTCATTTCGTGAAATATTTAACAACCCATATAAATCCATTGATTTACTCAGTTCAGGACGTGAAACAAATGGATAGTTATGAATTACTTTTGGATAAAATCCATATAGATCTTCTGTATACTTTGCTCTTGTATGATTTTCCATAATTATTACATCACAAAATTTAATGAAAAACTTCTCCATAATCCCATAAATGTTACTGTTATATCCTGTCCTGCTCGTCTGTACTTCATGGGAGTCATAAATTAGCTTCTTTCTTCTTAATATTTTCGCACATATAAATCCTTGTGGTAACGTATTTAAATCATTCGAGTGGTATATGTCATACTTCTTTTTTAAACCAGCTCGAATCATTCTAAACAAAATTGCTCCTCTTACAAATAAAGTAGCAACTTTCCTCTGTGTCAATAAAAAAGCTAATAATAGTAAACCAACTGTTACTATAGGAAATTTCCACATTCCTAACATAACGAAGAGACCAAATGTAGCAATTGTAGCGATATTTTTCATCGCTACCCTTTTGACACGTTTGGCCAATCCAAATACTTTCTGTAATACTGGCACTCTATTTTTCACGCGAGTTACCGTAAAGCCCTCTTGACGCTGTTCCCACATAGGAAGGTCTACTTGCTTCCAATCATGAATACAAATTAGATCTACCTCATATCCAGATTCAGCTAAAGCAGTACATTCTCTTAATACACGTGCATCATTTGTGAAGTGATTCCATACAAACATGCAAACTTTCTTCTGTAACATTTTTCTCCTCCAGTATTTGTACTAAAGTTTCAATATTCGTTTTCCAACGTAATGTTTGAAACGCATATTGGTATCCATTCTCTCCTAGTTGATTCTGCAACTTTTTATCCTGTGCTAATTTAATAATGTAATTTCCCAGTTCAGCAACTGTTCTATTTTCAGTAACAAAACCGCATTGCGCTTCTTCAATAACCTCTTTTGCATAACCAGCGACATCTGCAACAATTGGTTTTCTCATACTCATGTAATCCATAACTTTTCCTGGGAGAACTTTTTTGAATACGTCTTTTTCTACTAAGCTCACATAAGCTATATCCGCAGCAGCAATTTCAGCAAGTGTATCTTTGCGATTTTGAGGTTTAATTAATTGAATGTTTGAAAGATGTTTTGCTTCAATACTCTCTCCAATATCATTTTTTTGATAGCCATATCCTATAATTTTAAATGAAATATTCTCATGCTTTTTTAAATATTCTGCAATCGAAATTAATTTTTTAATATCTTGTGCTAACCCTATATTCCCTGTATAAATAACGGTTACCTGATCACTATTATTCTTCTTTGGAACAATGGATAGTTCTTCTTCCGTCAAAGAATTAGGCACAAACGAAATACGATTCGGGACAATACCTTTAGAAGTAATATAAGGAGAAAAACCCCTACTATTAATAATAATTTCATCAGCTGCATGATACATTTTATACTCTAATTTATAGGCGAATTTTAGTATCCATTTTTTATCAAAAAAACCTATCCCTATCAAGGATTCTGGCCACAAATCTCGTACATCTAAAATTAATTTCGCTTTCATTTTCCTTTTAGCAAACATACCTGCTACCGCAATAAAAATTGATGGTGTAGAAACAAATACATAATCATATTTCTTTTTATCTTTACATATTGCCAAAATTAATCTAAGGGCAACTTCTATGTACAGCATCAATCTCCGAAAAAGATTTCTTGTATATTTCCGTGTTTTCGGATGAATACGTACTATGCCTTTTTCTATATTTTCATCATACCAATAACTCGAATCTTTGTATAAATTACGATTCGGATAGCTAGGATCAGAGGTTAATACCGTAACGTCATAACCTTTTTCTTTTAGTTCTAAATATACATTTTTCATCCTGTTAGCAGCACTACCTATTTCCGGATAAAAATTTTGTGTTATCAATAAAATTTTTTTCATACTAAACCAATCTCCGCCCACCTATGATGTTAGCATCACTTTAATAATCCCTATTATGTATAACTTAAAAATGATTAATTCTCAAAAAAATATATGAAAAGTCAAATTTATACATATCTAAGGATACTATGAAACATAAATGAGTTAAATACTTTTTTTAAAATCTATACATATCTATTTAGCAATTTACAGATGTATATCTAGTAAATGCATCTATATAAACGCTATAAAATAATAAACAATACCTACGCAAAACTGAACTATATACTCAAGTTTTACACAGGTATTGTTTAATTTTATTTTAGTGCACGACGTGGCAATTTATCAATATTCTCTAACATGATACCTGTACCAACGGCAACACATTGCATTGGGTTTTCAGCAATTAATACTGGTACCTTCAATTCTTCTGCTAGAAGCATGTCGATACCGTGTAATAAAGCTCCTCCGCCCGTTAGAATAACACCACGGTCGATAATGTCCGCAGATAGTTCTGGTGGCGTGCGCTCTAGTACACCTTTTGCAGCTTGTACAATGATAGCTGCGTCTTCTTTTAATGCTTCTGTAATTTCTTCAGAGCATACTGTAATTGTACGTGGTAAACCTGTTACCATGTCACGTCCGCGAATTTCAAGTTCTTCACTACGTGCACCTGGGAATACTGTACCAACTTTAATTTTAATGTCTTCCGAAGTACGTTCTCCGATTAATAGCTTATACTTACGTTTAATATAGTTTAAGATCTCCATATCAAACTTATCGCCAGCCATTTTGATAGAGGAAGAGGTAACAATATCACCCATAGAAAGTACAGCAATATCTGTTGTACCTCCACCAATATCAACAACCATGTTTCCGCTTGGTTGGAAGATTTCCATACCAGCACCAACTGCGGCTACTTTTGGTTCTTCTTCTAAAAATACTGTTTTCCCACCTGAACGTTCAGCAGCTTCACGAATTGCTTTTTGCTCTACAGATGTGATATTTGTTGGACAACAAATTAAAATGCGAGGTTTTGAAAAGAAACTCTTCACGTCCAACTTGTTAATGAAATACTTTAACATTGCTTCTGTAATTTCGAAATCTGCAATTACACCATCTTTAAGCGGACGAATTGCCACAATATTACCAGGTGTACGTCCCACCATACTTCTTGCTTCTTCACCTACTGCTAATACTTTTCCACTATTACGATCAATTGCCACAACAGATGGCTCATTTAATACAATACCCTTACCTTTAACATGAATTAATACGTTAGCCGTACCTAGGTCAATTCCGATATCTCGCGCAAACATTCCCGTCTTTTCCTCCTCGATATTCAAAATCAGGTTACACCCGAATTCTTTTACACCTAATTTCTGATTTTATCATAAATTTAACAGAAACGTAATATTCGCAAAAAGAATTCTTCTGAAAAATATTACCGGATTCGTAAGGAATGTTTGCTATTTTATATTTACTGGCGTACAGGTTTTTCTACATCCTCTTTTCTATACTTCTGCTTCGTTGCTTCTCCACCTCTTAAATGGCGAATAGACTTATGATAATCAAGAATTTCTTTCACTTCATTTGCGAGCTCTGGATTAATTTCTGGCAAACGCTCTGTTAAATCTTTATGGACTGTACTCTTTGATACCCCAAACTCCTTTGCAATTACACGCACTGTCTTTCTTGTCTCCACGATATACTTGCCAATCTTGATAGTTCTCTCTTTGATGTAATCGTGCACACCACTCGCCTCCCTAAATTGGATGTGAGAAGTGTGAAATGAGACTCGCTGCATACGACTAAGAAGTAAATGTGAGTGCTGTTTGTAAGCGTTAAACATTCTTGGATTTATAATGAAATGATTCACGATTTCTCACCTCAAACACTCTCTTTGCTTTGGTTTATACCATTGTATTACTCACATTACAGTTATATGCTATAAGTTGGGTATTTTTGCGGACTAAGGTGAGAAATCCTTCTGTGTTCATCCTAAATAAACGTTACTTCGCCTTAAAAATACTTGCCACGCAAATTAGAATTACGACTTTTCTTCTAATGAAAAAACTTTTCTACTTATTATTTTTTTATTTCTAAATTTAAATTCAATATATATACAAATGAAATAAAAAAGATACCTAATTTAATTAGGTATCTTTTAAATCAGCATTCAATTAACATATTGTTATATCACATACAAAAAGTAAATTACTTGGTTTTTTCATACTTTCCAGAAACAATTTGAATAAATTGCTTTTGACTTGTATACGGGAACATTCCAAACCTTCCAATTTCTAAAGATTTACTTTCTTGAGTCGCATACTTAGATTCAATCGTAAATGCGAACTTAAAATCTAACTCCTTCAATATCTCCAAATCAGTAGAATTATACTTTCCAAATGGGTATGCAAAGGCATTTGTATGTAACAAATTTTTACTTTTTTCAAAGTCTTTTTTCACTTCATCCTTCGATCCTTCGATTATTTTAGCCACATTCTTTACCTTTTTATGCATATCGTCTGTATGGCTACCATAATCAAAGACATCTTTCATTTCTTCCATATTTTTTTTACTAATACGTTGTAATTTTGTTGAATCTAAAGCCTCTTCTTTATCTGCTAATTTCGCCGTAATAAGAAATGCAGTAGCATGCTGTTTATACTTTTTGAGGATAGGGTACGCGTGTGTATAATTTGTTTTTAATCCATCATCAAATGTAATAAGAACACTTTTCTCAGGAATAGAAGCTTTTCCGCTCATAAAATCCTCAAATTCCTTAAGCGTCAAGGTATGATAGTTTTGCTCAGATAAATATTTCATCTGTTCCTCAAATTGTTCAGATGTTACAATCATATCTGATTTTTTTGCATTAGAATTTGCCTGCTTTTCATCCTTCGTTAACATGTGATGATATAAGAGAATCGGTACTTTCTGCTTCTTATCTGTAGCAACAGTTTTCTTACTGCTAAATTTATTAACAGCAAATATTGCAGCTCCAACGAATACAATAATCATCGTAATCAAAATAGCTATTTTTTTAAAACTCTTTTTTTCCTTACTCCTCATACTACATCCCTCCACTACTACATCTCATCCGAAAACTTCATTATAAAGATTTTAGGATTTGAATTTTTTTACAATTTGTCCCCCTAGCCATTATAACCAACATACATATTTTTTCCAATTTTTTTACAGCTCTACTAAGATACAGAAAAAAATACTCCTAATCTGGAGTATTCCATGTCAAGTAAACAGTATCCAAAGAGCACAACTGCGCAACCTGAGTTCTATATTTATATGGACTCAGATTATTTAATTACTTTTGAAATCCTTGGTGATTATAAAAGTGTATTTATTTGCACACAGCAAACTTAACCTCATTAGCTTTGCAAAAAGAGTATAAATGAAATTACTCCGGCTTAAAATGACTGAAGGAGCTCACTATACAAGCATTGTCCCACAGTTTCCCTTTATAGACATACTAATCCGCATCTGATATTTTTTACAGTTGATTATATTGACGGATGGGTATACTCTCTGGCCATTAAAAATTACTTAATTAATATCTGTTACCTTTTTTCTGACATCCCATTGATAACTTCAAACTCTCTCGTTTTGGGGTATTTTGGGGTAAAGCTTTCATTCCTCCTTTTACATCCCTAAGAACCTTTTAACATTTCATTTTCCGCTTCTAATCGCCTAACCTTAGCTTTTGTATCTTCTAGCTTGCTCTTTGGTCTACCTATACCTAGCCCTTTCGCTTTGCCGCGTTTTTCTTCCAGTCCTTTGATTCCTTCAGCTTCGAAGTATTTCATCCAACACTACACCACTCAGTAATCAATTCCTAATTCTTTAGTGACCGTTTTGTATCCCCTTCCTCCTTTAATGTATAAATCTATTGCTTTTTTCTTAAATTCTATATTGTATATTTACTCTAATTTTCCCCCAAAAAAAATCCCCTCAATAATAAACAGATTAATGTGCTTTCCTTTTACTGTCTACTAAGGGGGCATATCATTTTTGATGCGTCATTCTTCATGATCACATTCTTCTAATAATTGATGATGGGGGACTTCTTTCTTACTTGCAATGTAATAGTATAAAGTAAATAAAACAAGCAATAAAATAATAGCAATCGACAGAACAGATAAAAATGACACAGTATCCCCTCCCTTTTGTAATATATATTCGAGAATCTCGTCATTTTTCCTTGTTATTGCAACTTTTTTCTCGAAATTAATTATTTTTATATAAAAATGAAAAAATCAGCTCTCTAGTGAGAACTGATTTTTTTACTTTATTATTCTTGTGAAGAAGAAGAATCGCTAGATGATTCTGTAGAACCATTCGTTGATTTTTCTTCTTTCTTAGCTTTGTCTTCTTGCTTGCCGTTCGTCTCTTTATCACTAGTTGAACCGCTCGTTGATTTCTCTTCTTTTTGAGATTTATCTTCTGTTTTACTTTCTGGTTTCGTGCTTGTTGACTTTTCTTCTTTTTGAGATTTGTCATCAGCCTTTTTACCAGAAGCATTTGTCGCCTTTGCAGCACCTGCATCAGCTTTAATTTCTGCTACTGATTTATTTAAATAACGCTCAGGGTTCACAGCCACATTGTCTTTACGTACTTCAAAGTGAACGTAAGAACCTGCATCTTTATTCATTGCACTTAAACCTGATTTCCCTAACACTTCACCTTGCGCAACTCTTGCACCTTTTTCTACTTTCACACTACCTAAGCTTTGATAAGATGCTGCTACACCATTTCCACTATCTACTGTTACAACATAACCAAGCAGTGAATCTTTTTCAGCTTTCGTTACTGTACCACTTAAAGCAGCTGTAACATCAAATGCTTTTCCGTTCTTCGCAGCAATGTCGATTCCTTTATTAGGGGAATATGTGTTGTTATAAAAGACAAGTGCTTTTTCTTGTTCCGCCTCTGATGCTGCATCTTCATAGAATTTCTTCTGTACTACTACTTCTGCATTTGCTGCAGCTGGCATTTTCACTACTTCTGAAGACTTTGTTACTGGTACTGCTGGATTTTCCGTTTGTGTATACGGTGTTGCTTGATCTTGGTTCGGAGCTTTCTTCGGATTAGCTCCTTGGAACCATAGCGCAACCATTAAGATTACCGCTGCACAAGCAATATATAGTGCCGGAAATACCCATCTTCTTTGAAATAAATGTACTACTTTTCGCGACTTTTTATTATTTCTTCCTCGCATTCCATCATCACCTCAGCAATCATTTTGAACAATATTCAATCATCCTATACAACCTATAACTAATTACTTTTCGACAAAATCTGTAAAAATATGTATAGGAATTGCAAAATTTCCGAGGAAATGATAGAAAAAGGAAAAAACTGAGCGTTTCAGCTCAGTTTTTAGTCCATTTGTTTCTTTCTATAAATGAAGAGCGTAATAACAAGTACTGCAACTAACCAAATAGTTATGTTCAATAAATTACTAGTAATTGCACTAAAGCCTCCACCTTTTATAACACTGCTAACTGCAAGACCGATATGACGAGTTGGTAAATAATCGATTATTTTTGTAACGACTTCATTCTTCACAAACATTCCAATTAAATCACCGAAAAGAAATGTCATTAATATTGGTAATCCAATTGTTGATGTTTGCGGCACATTTTGAGCTAATAATCCAATACAAGTACCAATGAGGTTAAATATTAGCATTCCAAGAACAAAGATGAGTAATAATAATGCAAAATTACCTTCTAATTTACCTAAAATAAGTAGATTAATAAAACAGATTGCAACTGTAATCATACCTGTTAATGAACTTTTACCAATTAATACTTCAATAGATGATGCTGGTGATAGCATAAGAACACGAAGCGTATTTTTTTCCTTTTCTTCAGCGATGAGCATCGCCTGTACAAAGCCTCCGACCATAACTAACGCCATCGCAGTTAACGTACTTGCTCCAACTTCTCTCATATTATCTGAACGACTAAATAATACCGAAAAGACAAGTGGCATTACCAACATAATTAAAGTTTGTGAATTCGTTTTAAAATCCTGTACCTCTTTCCGAAAAATTGCTGAAAATCGTCTCATTGAAAATGTCATTATAGTCCCCTCCCAGTAACTTCAATAAAGATATCGCCTAACGTTGGCTCGTGTGAATGAATAGATAGTAATTCGCCTTTTTTCATCCATTCTGAAATGCGTTTTGCCCCTAATTCATCTTTTTTCACAATTTCTTTCTTCTTATCTGTTAACACAACTTGTATTTGATCTTTCGCGTATTGCAAGCGAAGGTTTTCTGGCGTATCAAGAGCTACTATTTCTCCTCCACATAGAAAAGCAATGCGGTTACAAAGCGTTTCTGCTTCGTCCATGTTGTGCGTTGTTAAGAAAATCGTTGTTCCTTCTTTATTTAAGTCTTTTAAGATTTTATGAATGTTTTGTACGTTTACTGGATCAAGTGCAGATGTTGGTTCGTCTAAGAAGAGGATATCTGGTTTATGAAGGATTGCCCTTGCCAATGTGACGCGCTGCTTCATTCCTTTTGATAACTTTTTCACTTGTGTTTTTTTATCATCCAATAAATTCACTTGTGCTAACACTTCATCAATTCGTTCTTTTTTACAATCGTATAAGTCACAAAATAATAGTAAGTTATCATAAATGCTCAGTCTGTCATATAAGCCGCTATTGTCTGTTAAAATACCGATTCGTTTGTAATCGATACTACTTGGCCCTGTAATGTCTTTCCCTAACACTCGTACTGTTCCAACGCTATGAAGCAATTGAGAAGTTAAAATTTTCACTGTTGTCGTTTTCCCAGATCCGCTCGGTCCAAGAAATCCGAAAATTTCTCCTTGCTTCACCTCAATATTTACATTTCGAAGGGCCGTTTTTCCATCGAAACTTTTCATTACATCTTTCATTTCAATTGCCAATGTCATTTCGTCATCCCCTTTGTTTTTCTTTTTATAGATGAAAGTCGCTTTAGCGCTTTTCGTTTGTTTGTTTCGCTTTTCTTGACTCAATCATATGAAAAACAAAGGGGTTACGCAGTAAAATACCGGTAAAAGGAGTATTTTTACCGGTGAATGAATCCTATTTTGAGCTTATTGGAGCATTTTCATAGCCCAATTACACCTTTTAACTCATCCATTCGTCCCTTTGAAAGCGGAATTGAACTTTTTCTTTCGTCATCCAAGATTAAACTAAAACTATTACGTGTCCAAGTAATGACTTCTCGCACTCTTTGTAAATTGACGAGGTACGAGCGATGACATCTAAAGAATCCAAATCCTGTTAATCTCACTTCTAGTTCACTTAATGTTAATGCGCATACGAAATCCCCTTCGCGCACATGAATATGTGTCACTCCATTCTGCGTTTCAATGAAATGAATTTCCATCGGATCCAGTAAAATAATTTTATCGTTCACTTTCGCTGGTATTCTTTCAAGTTTCATTTGCGGAATCATTTGAACGACTTTTTCTTCATCCACTTCTTCCACTTCTTCTTGCTCTATTTCTACCTTTTTCACACCATCGTTATTTAATATGTATACATCTTCTGTTAACGAAAGGGCGTCCGATAAGAAAGATGACGTAATAAAGATTGCCTTTCCTTGTTCTTTCATTTTCATAATCGCTTTTCGAATAATAATCGTACTCTCTGTATCTACATTTTGCTCTGGCTCTTCCAAAATAACTAAATCCGGATTATGAATCATAATCCTCCCAATATGAAGACGACGTTTCTCTGAAAATGACAGTTTTTCTATTTTAACGTTTAACTTATCTAAGAGACCGACATATTGTACTACTTCTTCCATACTCATGTTAGATTTATAAAGCCCTGATAAGAACTCGAAGTACTCCTTCACCTTCAAACGTTCGTATGCTTCATCTTTCAAAAAACAAAAGCCGATGCGGGAATAATTTTTCTTTCCAATCGCTTCTCCTTCAAATAGCACGTTTCCAGTTGAAGCTTCTTCCTCACCAATAATAATCCGGTGCAACACTTTAGCTGTATGATTATTACATTGCAAAACAACACATTGTCCTTTTTCAACCTTCAATTCAACTGCCGGTAACTGGTTTGTCTTCCCTAATTGTTTCAACTCCAATAACGCCATTCTGTATCCCCCAAATGTTTTTTATCCTATTATACCAAACAATTAATGGAAAATTATGATATTTAATACAATGTTTTTTTATACCGCATCAACAAAGAAGGCTATCCATCAGGATAGCCTTCTTCTCTATTTCTGCTCCACCATATAAGTCTTCAGCTGATCACGAAGTGCTCTTTTTAAGAATTTCCCTACAGATGTTTTCGGAATTTCATTTACGAATAAAATATCATCTGGCATCCACCATTTCGGGAATTCAGCTTCTAGTAAAGCATATAGCTCTTCTCTTTCTACTGCTTGTCCTTCTTTTAATACGACACAAGCAACAGGACGTTCTTGCCATTTTTCATGTGGAACTGCCACGACAGATGCTTCTAATACGCTATCGTGTGACATTAAAGCATTTTCTAAATCTACTGAAGAGATCCACTCACCGCCGCTTTTAATTAAGTCTTTCGTGCGATCAGCAATTTTAATAAATCCTTCCGAATCAACTGTAACGATATCTCCTGTATGGAGCCAACCATCTTTCATCGATTCCTCTGTACGCTCATCTTTATAATAGCTACCAGCGATCCATGGGCCTCTTAGGCAAAGTTCTCCCATTTCTTCCCCGTCCCACTTAATTTCACCATCTTGTCCAATCACTTTCATTTCTAGCCCAGGGAATAAATATCCTTGGCGCGAACGTAAATTATAATATTCTTCTTTCGGTAAATCGCGTTGATATGATTTCGGACAATTAATTACAACAGCAGGACTCGTTTCCGTCATTCCATATATTTGTCTAAATGCAATTTCATATTTCTCTTCATACGTACGAATCATACTTTGCGGAGCCGCTGATCCACCTGACCATATCGTTTTTACGCTACTAATATCATATGGATGCTTCTCAAGTTCTTGTAATAAGCCAATCCAAATTGTCGGCACGCCAGCCGTAATTGTTACTTTCTCACTTTCAATTAACTCCGCTAAAATTTCCGGTGTGAAATGCGGTCCTGGTAATACGAGTTTTGTCCCAAACCACGTACTCGCAAACGGTAATCCCCATGCATTAACATGGAACATTGGAACGACAGGCATACAAGTGTCCACTTCTGATATATTCCCGCCATCTGCAAGTCCAAGTGTATAACTATGGAGCGCAATACTACGGTGTGTGTAAACTACACCTTTCGGTTTTCCTGTTGTAGCTGATGTGTAGCACATACCGGCTGGTTCTTTTTCATCTAAATCTTTTACAAACGGAAATGTCTCATCGCCTTCTTCGAGTAATTGGTCATAATGATATGCTGGTGATAGTGTTGTGTGAGGTAGTTTATGATCGTCTGTCATAATAATAAAGGCTTTTATATGCGGGATTTCGTGTTGAATACTCTCTAATATAGGCACCATATCTTCATCGACAAGAATTATCTTATCTTCTGCATGGTTAATAATATATGAAATGTGATCAGCGGAAAGTCTTAAATTAATTGTATGTAGCACTGCTCCGATTCCTGGAATCGCAAAGTATGCTTCCAAATGCCTATGATGGTTCCAAGCAATTGTCCCTACTTTATCCCCTTGTTCAATGCCCATTTTCGTTAATACGCTAGCGAGCCTTCTCGTCCGCTTTGCAATTTCTCCGTATGTTAATGTATGAATACGCGATGCAGTCCGTGAAACAACTTCCTTTTTCGAAAAATATTTCTCCGCTCGTTCCATCATGGACGGAATGAGAAGTGGTACATCCATCATCATTTTTCATTACCCACTGTTATTATATTTTATATATTCACATAACTGTATTATAACACGCAGTATGCAGGGTAACTTCCATTTATTTCTACAAATAATGACAAAAGGGGTGTCGACTAGGCGACACCCCTTTTTATTTGCTCCTTGCTGAACAATACCATAGCAACTGAAATTATATTAACGATTCGATGAGGAATATCGATTTACCGACAAAGTTTTACAATAGTAGCAACCTATATAATAAAGGTGTATGTGCACCATCATCCCTATTTTTTCACCATCAATTTTCCTTCATAATCATTCATCGTCTTTATTTCAACGCCTTTATAATAATGAGCAACGATATCTGTATATTTCTTACCTTCCGCTGCCATGCCATTTGCTCCGTATTGGCTCATGCCAACGCCGTGGCCGAAGCCTTTCGTTGTAACGACGATTTTATCCCCCTGTTGTTTCCACGTGAAGTCAGACGAGCGTAAATCTAATTTTTCACGTACTTCTTTTCCTGTTAATGTTTTTCCTTGAAATGCTACATCTTTTACTCGTTTGCCTTCTGTAAGGTCTTTAATATCGCCGACTTTTCCGTCCGCTAGTACTTTCACACCGAGACGTTTTTGAAAGTCAGCTACTGTAAATGTTTGCTCGCTCGTAAATTTTGGAGATGCTTGATCCCACGGACTATCTACGCTTTTCAGGTACGGATAATCATTTCCCCAATAATCAGCTGCATTTTCTGTCCGGCCGTTACTCGTTGAGAAGAAAGAAGCTGAAATTGGTTTTCCATCATACGTTAAAACTTGTCCTGCGGTTTTCGAAACGGCTTCCTCGATTTTCTTTAAATTATTTTCGTAGTTATTACCCCATTGTTTCTTCAATTCTTCTTTGCTTTTGTACACTTGATCTTTCACTGTATCTGTCACGTCCGCATTGTTCTTCTTACCTCCGCTTAGCATACGCTGGACTACAAATGTTCTCGCTGCTAATGCCTGCGCCTTTAGCGCCTCTATTTCAAAGCTGGCATTCATCTCAGAAGCTACTACACCGGTCACATACTCCTCCATAGGTAATGTGTCTACCTTCTTCTGCCGATCGCGATATACAGCAACTTGAACCGCTGTATCCACTTTCCCTGGAGCTGGTATACTTTCTATCGCTGGAGGAGTTTTAGAAGCTGCTTCTTCCCCTACTTTTGCTTTCGCAAACGGAATAACAAGAGCAGCAGGTACAATGATGACGAGCGCTATTAAAAGCGCTACTGTAATGAAAAGTGGCTTTGAAAATTTCATCCTATTCCCCCAATATAAAGTTGGCTTCCTTTCATTCCTATGGAACTATGGACTCTTTTAGAACACGCTTTGGGGTATCGATATAAGGTGAAATTTTAATACGGTGAAGTTGTACTGACCACAAATAGCGAAATAAAACGAAAATTTTCTAAATATTTTTACTGAGACGTGCATAAGTATAGAATTTCTTGACTATAACAGTAATAGTAAAAAAAATAGCCCCTATGTCAAAAGACATAGAGACTATTTCAATTAAGCGTGAAGATCAGAAACTTCTTGTTCTTTCACTTCTTCTACTTTTTCGTTTACACGTTCAATAGTTGCACCTAATGCAGCTAATTTCTTATGGAAGTTTACATAGCCACGGTCAAGATGTTTTAACTCTGTTACACGAGTATAACCTTCTGATACTAAACCAGCTAAAATTAATGCTGCTGCTGCACGTAAATCAGTCGCGCCTACTTCAGCACCTTGTAAGCTGTTTGGACCGTTCATAATTACAGAACGACCTTCAATTTTAATATCAGCATTCATACGACGGAATTCTTCAACGTGCATAAAGCGGTTTTCGAATACCGTTTCAGTAATCATGCTTGTTCCTTCAGCTTGTAATAATAATGCCATCATTTGTGATTGCATGTCTGTTGGGAAACCTGGGTGAGGCATAGTTTTAATATCAACCGCTTTTAACTTATCTGGGCCGATAACACGTATACCTTCATTTTCCTCAACAATTTTAACACCCATTTCTTCCATTTTCGCTGTAATTGAGCGTAAATGTTCAGGTACAGCATTTTCAATTAAGACGTCTCCACCAGTAATTGCTGCTGCAACCATGAATGTTCCTGCTTCAATACGGTCAGGAATAATAGGGTGGTTTGCACCATATAATTTATCAACGCCTTCAATACGAATCGTTCCAGTTCCAGCTCCGCGTACTTTCGCTCCCATCGCATTTAAGAAGTTAGCTAAGTCAACGATTTCTGGTTCTTTCGCTGCGTTTTCAAGGACTGTTGTCCCTTTTGCTAATGTCGCTGCAGACATAATGTTTTCTGTCGCGCCTACGCTTGGGAAGTCTAAATAAATTTTAGCTCCTTTTAGTTCTCCCTCAACGTATGCCTCAACAAAACCATTACCTACTTTTACTTTTGCTCCCATTGCTTCGAAGCCTTTTAAATGTTGGTCAATTGGACGTGAACCAATTGCACATCCACCAGGAAGTGCAATACGAGCACGACCGTTACGTGCTAATAATGGTCCCATTACTTGGACAGATGCACGCATTTTACGTACATACTCAAATGGTGCTTCAATGTTTAATTCTTTAGAAGAATCGATTGTTACTTGGTTATTTTCAAATACGACTTCAGCATTTAAATGACGTAATACCTCGTTAATTGTGTATACATCAGACAAAACTGGTACTTCAGATAGTACATTCTTTCCATCACTCGCTAATAGGGCTGCAGCGATTATAGGTAATACAGCATTTTTTGCGCCCTC
>Ga0213824_1000156_pt1 | contig 58821 bp, 50 predicted proteins | sample MC6MC0906MG_FD_179892 | JGI IMG/M metagenome (GOLD analysis project Ga0213824, IMG submission 179892) | Enriched soil aggregate microbial communities from Iowa State University, Ames, United States - MC6-MC0906-MG | ecosystem: Environmental > Terrestrial > Soil > Unclassified | place: USA: Iowa...
AAAAATAAAGTAAGATACAGTATATATATGAAAAAATAATAAAGGAATGAACACATTGTATATAACGATAGAAGAGGCTGCGGAGTATTTGAAATTACCAAAATCGTATGTTGAAGACTTAATTCAGCAAAAGAAAATTCGTGCATTGTTTGATGGAGAGCAATATTTAATAAACAAGGAACAGTTTAATACACATTTAGAACAAATGGAGAAATATAAGCAGTTAGTGGAAGAAATATTAAACGAACCAATTCCAGAAGATATGGATGTTAAAGACGAAGATTAAATTTATAAAAAGCCCCCGTATTAAGATATGCAGAAATGTATCTTAATACGGGGGCTTTTTATATTAAGGAATGAAAAAGTCATCCGAAATCCTAGAGTTACTTTAAGGGAAAGAAGATTTTATAGGGATTAGTACTATTAGTTAAAAGCATATTTTTTTATACAGGGGACAAACATAGAGAACGTAACCTGTACAGATACATATACTATCAGTGCAAAAGCTTATAAATTAATGAAAGGGGTTTTCTCGTGAGTTTATTTAATTGGGATTTTTTGGAGGGTTTAATTGGATCTGATGTAAGAGTAAACAGAGGTGGACCAGAATCTCAAACAGGAACAATAGTATCAATAGGTGCGGACTACTTCTTATTACAGAATGAAAAAGGAGAGCACCATTACTATTCGCTTCACCATCTGAAAAGCATTACAAAAAATACGAAAGATGGTGGAATAGCTGATTCTGGAGGGGCGGAAGAAGACGCTGCAGAAGACTTTGAAACGCTACTTCAAAACTTCAAATACCGCTGGGTGAAAATTAATCGTGGTGGTCCAGAGAAAATTGAAGGTATTTTACAAGATGTTTCTAGCGGTTATGTAACGTTAATTATAAAAGAAGAACTTGTACTAATTGCACTGTCTCATATTAAAAGTGTTAATTATAATGCACCAGGAAGTGGCGAGAACGATGAGAGTAGCAATGAGAATAGCGATGAGAAGAGTAATGAAAACAGCAATAATTCAAGTCGAGCTCGCGCACTAAGACAATCAAGTAGAGGAAGATAATACAGAAAGGAGGGTAGTAATTTGAAGAATGTAGTATGCTGTGATCAAATCAAAGGTTTAGTCGGTGAGAATGTAAAAGTAAATCTTCGCGGACCGGAAAGTCGAGTAGGTGTACTGTCAGTGTTAGGGAAAGATTACCTTACACTACAATTACCTCATGGAGAATTAGTGTATTATCAGCTGAAACATGTGAAGAGTCTAGTCAGGAAAGTGAAAGAAGCACAAGGGGACTATGGTTCATGTTTCTGCGCTGATGACGATACTTTTTTAGATGTATTAAATGACTTGAAGTATACGTGGATAAAGATTAATCGTGGTGGACCAGAGTGTGTAGAGGGTTTATTAAGTGATATACATGATAGAAATATTACACTAGTAAACGGTGATGAAGTCATTTATGTAATTAATTCTCATATTAAGAGTGTAAGTCAAATAGTTAAAAACAAAAAGAATGAAAAAGAATAATGTTTAATAAATAAGAGGGGCATTATCATTGAAGGTGAAGAAAGATTTCATATTTCGCTGCAATTATTTCGCGATATATGAAAGGGAATTTCTTGCTATTAAAAAACAGAAAAGTGCCCCTGATTATTTTTTTGAAATGGAAGACAGAAAAGCGCAATTTCATAGAAAGGAGGATATAGATGAATGAGTTAAACAAGAACATTGGGGAAAATATATACGTCAAATTAATCGGTGAAAAAAGGTTTAGAGGTATATTAATTGATGTAGGGAATGATATTGTTGTTCTTTACAATGGACAAGACTATGTATATATATCTTTATACCATATCCAATATTATAGATTTTTAAGAGAGTATGATGAAGAAATATTAAAACCAGATGTGGATTCTGTAATTAAGAGGGAATCACCTTCAATTTCTTTGAGAAAAATATTAAGCACATCTAAAGGGATTTTTACAGAAATTTATGTGGCAGGAAATGCTCCGATACACGGTTATGTTACAAGTGTAATGAACGATTATATTGTTTTTTATAGCCCGGTTTATAAAACGGTATATATATCTTTAAAGCATTTAAAATGGTTAATTCCTTATAAAGAGAACCAAGTACCTTATTCCCTCAACAAAAATGAACTCCCCGTAAATCCATTAAATATTACTTTAGCTAGAACATTTGAAGAACAGCTTATTAAAATGGCTGGGAAAATTATGGTTTTTGATTTAGGTGAGGAATATAACAAAATCGGAAAGATGGAGAAAATTGATGAAGGACATATTGAAATATTAAAAGCACGTGACGCAAAAATGTATGTGAATATTCAACATGTGAAATCTGTCCATTGTCCGTAGGCTAGTTTAAAGGGCTGGCTTTTTCTTTTATATATGTGGAAGAAAAGGTCGAGTCTATTTTTTTTACCGTTATTTGGATATGAGGGGGAAAGTGAATTGAATATATAAGTATGTTCCTGTTTTTACTTATAAAGAGGTAATCTTGTACTACATTATAAAAAAAGATGTACGAGCTACTTTTTGTTGTATTCAATTCATTTTTTGAGTAAGTGCTGCTCAACTAATTTATTAAAGGGGTTTTATTTGTGGAGCAGTTTCCAAATTCGTTTTCGATTACGTTGCTTGGCAGTGCTGGTGGAGCAGCAAAAGCAGTGTTAGCAATTTTGAATCAAGCGGTAGTAAATGAAAAAGATCCAATTTATGACGTCATAAAGAATGTGAATTTTCATTTGGTGGATATAAAACAAAAAGATAAAAGTTATTATGATGAGTTGTTTCCAAATTTGAAAGAGCAATTTTTTTTATATGAAATAAATCTTCAAGATGTAGTCAAATTTAAACAACATTTAAAAGAAAAAGGAACGAAGGTTGTTATTGATGTTTCAGGCGCAGATACGATTAGGGTACTGAGTTGTTGTAATGACCTTGGTATTTGTTACATTAATTCGGCTTTGGAAAATGAGGCAGTAGATCAAGACGATAGTTTACTTGGTTTTCAGCTTACGGAAAGGTATACGAGGTTTGAGAAGGAGAAAGAAACATTTACAAATACAAGAGCGATTATAGGTTCAGGTATGAACCCTGGTGTTGTTCAATGGATGGTTGTTGAGCTTATGAAAGAACGTCCAAATGAAAAGCCACGAGCATGCTATATTGTAGAACATGATACTTCGTTTTTGAGTAATAAAGGGCTAATAAAACCTCATACACTTTATGCATCATGGGCAGTAGAGCGTTTTCTTGATGAAGCGATATGGAGTTATCCTATGTATATGAGTCATCATCGTCCACTTTACTTTTATGAGGATGTATATGCTTCAGAGTATAAGGTAAAGTTAGGTGAAAAAGAATTTTACGGTTGCTTAATGCCGCATGAAGAAGTTTTAATTTTAGGGAAATCTTTTAATATGGAAGTTGGTTTTCTTTATCGGATCAATGAGTATACAACAAACTTAATTAGACAGAACTTAGATACAGTAGAAGATTTATGGAATTGGAATCGTAAAGTATTTAATCCAGCAGAAGAAGATATTGTAGGAGAAGATTTAGTCGGTGTGTTACTCGTTTATGAAAATGGCGAGACATACATGTATAATGTAATGAATAGTAGCCAAGTTTTTCAAAAATATAAAACAAATGCGACTTACTTCCAAGTAGGGTGTGGAATTTATGCTGGCTTATGTAGTTTACTGTTAGATGCTTTTGGACAAGGTGCTTATTATGTAGAAGAATTATTATTAAATACTGAAAGTAAGTATGGGGAATATTTAAATTTATATATGAAGGATTTTGTAGTAGGGCATAATGATTTTACAGATGGATTACTACATGATAGGGTAAGAATGATATAAAATGTGTCTAAAAAGGAAGGAGGTGTATATCTCCTTCCTTTTTAGCATTAGAAGGTTAATATTGCCCTGAAAGCAATTTCATAATTATAATTTAAAGGGATAATATTTGAAATGTTTGTTGGTATTGATCAAGAGGAGTTTTTATATGAACAAATACAAGAGCTTGATTTATGAAGAAAGAGAAGCTTTAAAAGTATTTATATTATTATTCTATATTATATTCTTTTCATATGACATTATCTGTTATTTCGTTTATCCCGCTATGAATATTAATGAAGCAAGGATAGGGTGGCCAGAAGGTGGTATGGGAATAGGCGTATACATATTAGTAATATCTTTATTTCCTATTTCGATATACCTTCAAAAACGAGGCTATGTATATTTTGTAAAATATTTATTTTTAATTGGGTACATGCTTATTGACCTTATTAATAACTTAATGATTTATTTACACAGTGATCGTGTTTTTGAAAATGGAAATATGGTTGAAATATTTTTAATTCTATTTGCACCGATTTTCGTGAACAGAAAATATTTTTATTTCGTTTCCTGTAGTGTCATTGGAAAATATGTATTTTTTACTTTAATATTACAAGATGTAAAAGTTGTGATTCCGCTTGTATTATGTATATTCTTTTTCATCATTTCACATTCTTTATTAAAGAGAGTTCAATCTTATGTAAGGACAGTTGTTGAGATGATGAACAGTATGAAAGAGACAGAAAATTTAGCAGTTATTGGGACTATGTCTACAACAATCGCTCATGAAATTCGAAATCCATTAACAGCTTTAAAAGGATTTACACAAATTCAAAAGGAAAGAAATCTTGAAGATGCGATGAGTTATGAGATTATGCTGCAAGAAATTGAGAGAATTAATGAGTTTGTTAGTGAATTGATGTTATTAGGAAAACCGAAACCAACAAATTATGGATGGTGTAATATAGAGGAAATCCTTTTATATGTTGTACAGTTAATGGAAAGTTATGCGACTCAATATAAAGTGAAATTTCATTTGCAAGTAGATGGAAATTTACCCGTTATAAATGGTGATGATAAACAATTAAAACAAGTGTTATTAAACATTATCAAAAATGGAATAGAATCAATGCCAAAGGGTGGGGATATTCAGATTTTCGCATATAAAAAAGCTGGAGAGAATTTGTGTATTTCTATTGAAGATCAAGGTTTTGGGATAGAAAATGAGAAAATAGAAAAGATCGGAAAAGCTTTTTATACAACAAAAGAGAATGGTACAGGACTTGGACTAATGATTACATATAAAATTATTGAAGAACATCAAGGGAGTATTGCGATTCAAAGTAGTATGGGTGTAGGAACGAAAGTGGAAATTTATTTACCAACAGTGTAGTACATTAGAAGAAATTATTTTTCAGAAAAGTGTTCTTGTTGTGTAAATATAAACATTTTATAAAATGTTTCAAGAAGGGTTTTTTTTATAAAACACTTCGTTTATAATGGAGGAAAATATCGACATAGAGCTTTTAGCTCGTGTAACGGTTCGGTAGTGTTATGAAAAGAAAGAAGGGGTGCACGCGCATCCTTTTTTATATGCAGATATGATGAAAGGGGTGGTATGATGGAATTAACATTAAATTCAACTGTATGTTTACACACAATTCAATTTCGAAAAGAGCAAAAGAATTATATTGTAAAAGATACGATTACAGGAGAGACATATGAAATGCCGCCACTTTGGATTGATGCACTAGCAATGATGCGTGACGGCTTTTTATTGGGCGAAATTGAGGCGAAATTAAAAGAAGAGTATCCGGCCGAAGAAGTAAATATATTAGCATTTACGAGGCAGCTGTTAGAGCTAGAACTTGTCGGAATGGTAGATGGGGAAGAGATAGCTTGTACAAAGAAGAAAGAGAAAGATTATTTAGCTTGGGTACGTCCTCGGGTAGAACAATTTTTCCTTAATTTAAATAAAAAATATAGAAGTAAAGGTCAATAATGATCTTTGCTTTTTTGTAGGATATGTTTAAAAAATAACAGCGAATGCTCTTGCGAAAGCACCATCACTATCTTTAATTTTTAAAGGTGCTGCTGAGAAAAAGAATCGTTTCGCTTTAATAGCGTCTAGATTTGTTAAGTTTTCAATTAAATAAATATTATTTCCTAACAGTATGTGATGAATTGGTGATGTTGCTGTCGTTACCTCATCAGGAGAAATAAAATCTAAACCGACCGATTTTACTTTCAATTCAACTAGTTCTTCAGCTAATTCTTTAGAAAGATAGAATGCCTCTTTCTCATAAGCTTCTGTATTCCATTTATTAGATAGATTGGAATGGAAAATGACAATATCGTCTTTTTTTATGTCGGCATTATGCAATACTTCTTTAGGTAGTTTGCGCTCTTGAACATGAGTTACATCGATGAGAACTGCTTCACCTATAAACTGATCAAGGGGCAATTGATCAATCGTTGTTGCACCAGAAATAAAATGTGCAGGAGCGTCGCAATGTGTACCAACATGAACGACAGAATGGAAATCTGTAACTTGATATCCCGTCTCTTCAACGCTTGTAATAGCTTCTAGTTGGATGGTTGGTGTTCCAGGAAATTGAGACATATTATTTTCAAACGTTTGTGATAGATCAATTACTTTCATTTTAAATACCTCCAATATATGTTTTTCGAATAATAAAAAGCCCATCCCTCATAATCAAGAAAGATGGGCTCTACATACTAGTTGAGTTTTATCTTGCAAAATGCAATGCATTTTGCAGGAATTAGCACCTATTCAGTTTTTATAAACTGAGGTTGCTGGGCTTCAAAGGGCCGGTCCCTCTGCCTCTCTTGATAAAGGTCTATTTAATTTTAAAATTCGGAATATTTATGATGTTTAAATTGTAATTCATTTCCTTTTTTTGCGCAATACAAATTAGGTGTTCACCCAAATAAAGTTGCTCGCATATTGTAGCTTATGTAAGTAGACTGTTACGAAGGAGTGAGTGCAGTGACAGGGAATGTATTGAATTATTACGCTGGTGGAAATACAGCTAGAGGATTTCATAATTTATACGAAGAGAATTTAAAAGGGCTAAACAGGTTGTTTATTTTAAAGGGTGGTCCAGGAACGGGAAAATCTTCTTTAATTAAGGCAATAGGTCGTGAATGGGTTGAAAAAGGATATGATATTGAACTTTTGCATTGTTCTTCTGATAATAAGTCAGTTGATGGAGTGATTATTCCGAAATTAAAAGTAGGAATTGTTGATGGAACATCACCGCATGTTATTGAGCCGAAAATGCCAGGAGTTGTCGAGGAGTATATCAACTTAGGAGTTGCTTGGGACTCAGATAAATTAAGAAAGCAGAAGGTAGAAATTGAACGATTTGTTTCAGAAGCAAGCAAGGCTTTTCAAACTGCTTACGCTTGTTTTAACGAGGCACTAGTTATACATGATGAGTGGGAGAAAATATATATTAATAACATTGATTTTAATAAAGCAAACGAACTAACAGAACAGCTAATTCAGAAATTATTTGCAGATAAAAAGGGAAATCAATCGATTGTGAAACATCGTTTTTTAGGAGCTGCTACACCGAAAGGAGCAGTTGATTTTGTTCCTAATTTAACAGAAGGATTACCACATCGGTATTTTATAAAAGGACGCCCAGGCTCTGGGAAGTCAACAATGCTCAAAAAATTAGCTAAGGCAGCAGAAGAAAAAGGATTTGAAGTTGAAGTATATCATTGTGGATTTGATCCAAATAGTCTTGATATGGTTATTGTAAGAGAATTAGGGTTTGCAATTTTTGATAGTACCGCACCACATGAATATTTTCCAAGTCGCGAAGGTGATGAGATTATAGATATGTATGCTCTTATTGTTAAACCGGGGACGGATGAGAAGTATGCTACAGAAATTCGTGACGTTTCCATTCAATATAAAGCAAAAATGAATGAGGCGATGTCTTTCTTAGCAAAAGCAAAATCAGTTCGTGATAAATTAGAACGAATTTATATTGCTGCTATGGATTTTTCAAAAGTAGATGCATATAAAGAGGAAATTCAAAAAGAGTTTGAACGAATTACCGCTACTGTAATTGAAAAGAAGAAATAGTCTTTGTTGAACTGTCAGAAAAATTCTGGCAGTTATTTTAGTATGTAGTAAAATTAGTAGTATATTTGTCGAATTTCCAAGGAAATAATCAAAAAATGGGGATGGTATGAAATGAGAGGGAAAATTGAATTAGAGTTAGAAAGAATTGAAAAAGAGAATGATGTGAAAATTTTATTTGCGGTGGAATCAGGGAGTCGTGCTTGGGGATTTCCATCGAAAGATAGCGATTATGATGTTAGGTTTGTTTATATACATCCAGTAGAATGGTATTTATCAATTCATGATAAACGTGATGTAATTGAATATCCGATTAGTGAGGACTTAGATATAAGTGGCTGGGATATTAAAAAGGCATTGCAACTATTCGCGAAGTCAAATCCAGCTTTACTTGAGTGGATTCGATCACCAATTTTTTATTCGAAAAACTCTAACTTTCCAGAGCAACTTCAGCAAATGAGTGAAAAGAATTTTGATCCAAAAGCAACGATATATCATTACTTACATATGGCTTCAAAAAATTATCGTGAATTTTTGCAAGGCGAGAATGTAAAGTTGAAAAAGTACTTTTATGTATTACGTCCTATTTTAGCTTGTCAGTGGCTAGAAGAGAAAGGGACATTACCTCCAGTAGAATTTGACCGATTGATTACAGAATTAAAATTAGAACGTAGCGTGTTAGATGAAATTGAAAAGTTGTTAATAAAGAAAAAAGCAGGTACTGAATTAGATGTTGGATTGAAAATTCAGGTGTTAAATCAATTTTTAGAAGAACAAATTGATTATTATCAGCAATACGTGAAAGGGATTGAAAAGGGATTAGGAATTGATATTGAGAGTTTGAATACATTATTTAGAAACATGTTGTTTGAAGTAAATAAAAAAGAGCACAAGTAAATTTGTGCTCTTTTTTATTTTGTAGGAATAAAGAAAACGGATATAGCTGCGATAAGACCTGCAAAGGAGAATAAGTAAAAATTCCACGCCAAGTCATATTGCATTGTCATAATAATACCGACAAGAATAGGGCCAGCGATCGCACCAACTCGGCCAAGTCCTAGTCCCCAGCCTAAGGAGGTAGCTCGAATATGTGATGGGAAGTATTGTGTTACATAAGCATTTAATATTTGAGTAATACCGACTGATCCAATTCCAGCAAGACCAATTAAAAGATAAATGATTGTAACAGATGGTTTAATTGTTAACAGTCCAATACATATGGCTGCCATAAGATAGGAGATGCTAATAATAATTTTTGCTCCTATACGATCGGCAATCGCCCCGGCAAATAATGCACCGATAGCTGCAGTAATATTTAGTATAAGTAGAAATGATAAACTAGATCCGAGAGGGTATCCTGCCTGGCGCATCATCTGTGGTAACCAAGTATTTAAACCGTATATTAAAAACATTCCCATTATATAAGTGATCCAAAAAAGTAGTGTTGCTTTTATGTAATCTTTTGAGAATAACGTAAGAAATCCATTTTTCTTTTGTATATTTGATGATGTTTGAGAAGTTTCTTTTTTTACATGGAATTCAATTTGAAAACGATCAAGAATTTGGTTCACTTCTTCTTGCCGATTACGTGATAATAAAAATTGAATGGACTCAGGTAAATAACGAATAATGAAAGGAATGAGGAGTAGCGGAATCATCCCGATACCAAACATAATTCTCCATCCGAAATCTTCTAACATAAACATGGACAAAATAGCGCCTAACACGATGCCTAAAGGATAGCCGGTAAACATAAGAGCGTAAATAAAAGATTGTCGCTTTTTTGGTGAATATTCAACAGTAAGTGCAGAAGCTGTTGGAATAACACCACCTAATCCGATCCCTCCGATAAATCGGGATAGCCCAAATAATTCAGGAGAAGGAGCGAGTGCAGCTAAGCCCATTGTGATAGAAAAAAGGGCTAAACAGCATATAAGTGTCCATTTTCGTCCAATTAGATCTGTAATGGTTCCAACTAGAATAGCACCAATAAACATCCCAAATAAAGCATAGCTGGCAATTGTTCCAGCATGGGCTGGTGATAGTGCCCAGCTTTTGTCTTCTAGGAGCTTTGGCAGAACGGCGCCGTAAATACCTAAATCATATCCGTCAGCTAGAATGGCTAGCCAACAAATAAAAACAACAAGTTTTGTAATAGAACTTGAAAAGATAGTTTCTGTAGATTCTAGATGAGGTGGAGCAGAAGGTTGCATAGTATTCACTCCTTTTATTTGTAGATGAATATAATATTTTATTTAATGTTAATATTTCCCTGCGTATGTCGAAATTTATATGAAAAGGTGTCATGAAAAATAAAGAAGTTCAACAGGATTCCTGTTGAACTTCTTTGTTTTTTATTCGTTATCAACTCGCTTTAATGGTTGATCTGCTGGACCTTCCATAACATCCCCATCAATTGAAAAACGTGAACCGTGACAAGGGCAATCCCAAGTACAATCACCGTTATTCCATTCAACTTCACAGCCGAGGTGTGTGCAAGTTGTATCGACGATATGTAATTTTCCGTCTTTATCTTTATAAGCACCTGCTCGTTTACCGTTGACGTGTACAACAGATCCTTCGCCAACTTCAAGATCTTCTGGCTTACGTAATGCGGTTTCAATTTTTCCTTCAATTAAATGTTTAGCAACATCAATGTTCTGAGAGAGGAAAGTTTTTATATCTGGATTTGCATGAAAGCGTGATGGTGCAAACAGTTCTTTATACGGACTGTGGACTTTTAGAATGGAGTCCTTCAGTAAATGAGCTGCTGCAGTTCCAGTCGTCATTCCCCATTTACGATATCCAGTTGCCACAAATATATTTGGATTCCTTTCGTTAATATGTCCGATATAAGGAAGCTTATCTAGCGTGATTAAATCTTGTGCTGACCATCTATAGGGAACTTCATCTACTCCAAAAGTTGCTTCAGCAAAAGAGTAGAGTGCTTCGTAATGAAGCATCGTATTTATTCCTTGTCCTGTTTTATGACTCTCTCCACCGATTAATATTAGCTTTTCTCCATTGCTTGTCATATAGCGTAAGGAGCGTTTTGGATCATCGATACTTAAATACATGCCGCCTAGATAATCCGTTTTTGCTTTGATCGCAAGAGCATATGAGCGTTCTGCATACATTCGCGTAAAGAAAAAGCTATTTGCATCATAAAAAGGAAAATGTGAACAAGAGACAATATATTTGCAATTGATACGATGGCCGTCCTTTGTAATGACTTGTGGACAATCACCTTTTTCCACATCAATAGCTGTTGTTTGTTCATAAACTTTGCCGCCCATCTCTACAAATCTTTCTAAAAGTGTTTTCAAATAAAGGAGGGGATGGAATTGTGCTTGATTTTTCATGACAAGTGCAGATTGTACTGGAATCGGAATCGATAGAGATTGAACATAGTCACAAGGTATATTTAATTTTTGATAGGCCTCATATTCTTTCGATAAATTTCTTAATCCATTATCAGTAGTTGTATATAAATATGAATCTTCATTTGAGAAATTACAGTCGATTTTATATGTTTGCACAGTCTCATTTATGAATTGTAGAGCATGATTATTTGATTCATAGTAAAGCCTCGCTTTTTCCACACCGAAATGATTTATTAATTCATCATAAATAAGATCATGTTGTGCTGTTACCTTTGCAGTTGTATGGCCAGTCGTTCCATTTAAAATAAGACCAGAATCAATTAAAACAACGTTCATACCTTCTTTTGCAAGTAAATAGGCAGTAGTAATGCCTGTAATACCAGCTCCGATAACAGCAACTTCTGTCTTTATATTTTCGGATAGATGAGGAAAAGTAGGAAATTGAGTAGATTCAATCCAATAGGATGATGGTAACTGTGGAAATGTGTCATCTGTCATTTTGGAAACCTCCTAAATTAGAACAATTTTCCTCTTAATATTTCCATATTATATAGAATTCATGTGTGCTGTTTTAGAAGGAGTCTATTTTTATTAAAAGAAAGATAAAATTATTTTAATATAATTATTTAATGGTGTCGGTATGAAGAGGTAGGAGTTGTGTAAAGCTAGATTCAGGTGGATTTATTTGTTGGTTACACCGAGAGTTCTTGAATAAAATAGAATCTATATTATATCAATGTATGTATGTGTATAATGGATGAAGCCTTATAAAATCGATGTTTTTTCTTTAGTGAAATAAAGTATAATTATAAAAATATAACCAACTTTTATTACTAGGTCATAAAAGTTGTTGACAATATAGAAATTCTATTGTTATGATTCATCATGTGGAAAGGTTGATAGAGAGTAAAAAGAGAAATGTTTTTCATTGATAATAAAAGCGAAAAAATAAGTGACGATAGAGTGAGTATATTTTCCTTATAATAGATGCTTTTTTGATCACCTAGTAAAATCAATCTGGAAGCAAGAATTGATATATGTAAGTTGCGCAAGGCGCGGCATAAGAAAGGGGCAAAAGGATGAAGGAGCTTCATACGTTTGGGTGGTATGCAGCACGTGTATCACCACATTTGCCGAAAAAAGCATTTAAACCAGTTCCTACTCGTTTATTTGGTGGACTGGCTTATTTGCTTGTGGCATTGGCGGGGTTAATAGCGATTGGTGTATTTGAATTGAATGTATGGGCAAATCTAGGAATTGCGATTGTTCTTGGATTATGTTTTGCTTCACTTGGGTTTTTAGGTCATGAAATTTTACATGGAACTGTTGTAAGAAAGGCATGGCTTCGTGATTTCTTAGGTGCGATTGCATTTATGCCACTATCAACAGGTCCTAAACTTTGGAGAAAGTGGCATAATGCAACGCATCATGTTCATACACAACATGAAGAGAATGATCCAGATGCATGGCCGACACTTGAGAAGCTTAAAAAGAGTAAGTTTTTGAGTTGGGTATATCGCATGCCTCTTCATGTACGTTCATTCTTTAGTTTTCTGTCACTAACCATTCAATTTACATTGCATTCGACTCGAATGTTCTTTCATTTTATAAAAGAATTTAAGTCATCCAATCAAAAATCTGTATGGCTTCAACTTCTTTTGCCTTGGACAGTTTGGATTAGTCTATTGTTTATTATGGGACCAGCAAAATGGTTATTTGCATATGTGATTCCTTTGTTAATTGCTAACTTCATTGTAATGGCATATATCGCAACAAATCACCGCTTAAATCCAATTGTTCCAGTAAATGATCCGTTAGCAAACTGTTTATCAGTAACAGTGCCGCGCTGGATAGACGTTTTACATTTCAATTTCTCATATCATACAGAACATCATCTGTTTCCTGCTATGAGCTCTAAATACTATCCTTTAGTAAAAGAGAAAATTAAAGAAATGTGGCCGGAACGCTATCATGAGATGCCGATGACAAAAGCGTTGGCAGCGCTATGGAATACACCACGTGTGTATTATCACGGAAGTGAATTAGTGGATCCGCATAGAGAGCATTTCTATGGTTCTTTAGGAAATGGACTAGATCCTCATAATATTTCATATCGTGAGGATCATATAGAGGAAAAAGAGAGTATTAAAAAAGTAAATCAATAATAGATATATTTTACGATGAAAAAGCAAGCTCTTTTAGAGCTTGCTTTTTGTTATAAAGAAACTTCTTTTTTGTTCTTTGTCTTGACGTGGATAGAGCTATTTTCTTTTCGCTGTAGTCGTTTTTCTAGAAGGCTAACAAGATAAGTAAATAGAAGAACAAGTGCGAGATAATATACACCAACGATTATATATGTATCTAATTGTTGGAAGTTACCTGCGGCAATGGATAAACCTGATCCCCATAATTCGGACATTCCTACATAAGCAACGAGTGAAGAATCTTTTAATCCAATTATGAATTGGTTCCCTAGAGGAGGAAGCGATAGGCGAAATGCTTGTGGTAATATAATACGGCGCATCGCTAAAGGGTAAGGCATACCTAAAGAGCGAGCGGCTTCTAATTGTCCTCGGTCAACGGATTGAATTGATCCGCGGAAAATTTCAGTAATATATGCACCGTTATGAATTGCTAAAGCAATTGCTCCTGCCCAAAAAGGGGTAAAAACAACAACGGATGTAATCCCAAAATAGAGAATGGCAATTTGAACAATTAAAGGTGTACCACGAATAATGGCGATGTATACATGAGCAAGACTATTTAAAACCTTATTGTTAGAGATTCGAAAGAAAGCGACTAGTAATCCAATTAGTGAACCGAGTAATAGGGATGTTAATGTTAATTGTAATGTGACAATAGTAGCCTTTAAGAGTGTGGGATAGGTAGAGATAAAAATTTCAAACATATGTGTCACCTCATATTGTATGGATTTTAGTAATGAATGAAGTGCCCCACATATAAAGTGGGGCATGATTTATGAAATCTCTAAATAGCCAACTTACTTTGTTTTTGCCTCGTCTCCAAGAATATTACGCCCAAACCATTTCTTACTAATCTTTTCATACGTGCCATCTTTAATGATTTCATCTAGCGCTTTATTTACCTTTTCGACCATGTCTTTATTGTCTTTATGAATAGCAATTCCCATTTCATCAAGGTTTAACGGTTTTCCAGCTTCTTTTATATTGGATTTACCTTCTTTAATCATACGAAGACCAACCATTTGATCAGTGATTACTGCGTCAACACGCCCAGGCTCTAAGTCCATAAGAGCGGTAATATCACTATCGTATTCTGTAATCTGATCTGTATGTTTTGCAACAAGAGTTTTAAAGGTACTTGCTTTTACAACCCCTATTTTCTTACCTTTCAAGTCCTCTGGAGAAGAGATAGATGTATTCTTTTTAGCTACAAAAATTTGTGCACCAGAGCGATAATATGGATTTGAGAAATTCACGGCTTTTAATCGCTCTTCTGTAATAGCCATACTTCCTAATATCACATCATACTTTTTCGATTGCAGACCTTGAATTAATGTTTCCCAAGGGTTTGTAACAGGAACTGGCTTCATTCCCATCTTTTTCGCGAGAGCGTCACCTATTTCTACATCAAAGCCGACAAGCTTTCCATCATTTTCTTTATAATTAAAAGGTTTGTATAAACCACTCATCGCATAACGAAATTCCTTTTCACCATTAGATGAAGTAGTAGAGCTTTCCTTACTACAGGCTCCTAGTATGAAGGATGTACACAGTGTAATACTCGCAACAATAGTTAATAGTTTTCTTTTCATAAAACCCCTCCTATATATTGATCATACGGATGGTTTTAAGTATGTTATCGAGATATTTTATTTGGATGATTAGTTGTGCACCGTATGACTGTATTTCTTTTCGTTTGAAACAGAAGCTACATTATAAAACGTTGCGTAAAAATTGTTTGGCCCGTTCATGTGATGGAGCTGAAAAGAATTGCGCGGGAGGAGCTTCCTCCACAATCTTCCCGTCATCCATAAAGATGACGCGGTCAGCTACATCTCTTGCGAAATTCATTTCATGAGTAACAATGACCATTGTCATTCCTTCTTCAGCAAGTTCTTTCATAACTTGCAACACTTCTCCGACAAGTTCAGGGTCTAAAGCAGAGGTAGGTTCATCAAATAGCATAATTTTAGGATTCATGGCAAGAGCTCGTGCAATTGCAATTCGCTGTTTTTGACCACCGGAAAGGAGGTGGGGAGTTACATCTGCTTTATCTTGTAGGCCAACTTTTTGTAGGAGTTGGTTTCCAATTTCCTTGGCAGTTGCTGTCTCTAATTTTTTTACGTGAATAGGTGCTTCTGTGATGTTTTCTAGTGAGGTCATATGAGGAAAGAGGTTAAAGTGCTGGAAAACCATACCGACATTTTCACGGACTTTGTTTAAATTTGAATGCTTGGGATCAATTCGTTCACCTTGTAAATGAATTTCACCTTCATCGTACATTTCTAAAAAGTTAAGACAGCGAAGTAATGTACTTTTGCCGGAACCACTGGCACCGATTAAAACAACAACTTCTTTTTCTTTTACTTCTAAATCAATTCCTTTTAAAACATCAAGTGAACCGAATGACTTTACTAGATTTCGAACTTGAATCATACAAAACCCCCAGTCAAAAATATATTTTACAAATGTTGCCCCTTATTTCTGTTATTAGTCATAAAATGTCAGAATCCTTTATTTTTTTGGCGGAATTTGATATTCAAGGGAATTATGATTTTTAAAATCTCTATATCTTTCTATAACGAAAATATGGATAATAATATATAGGTAGCACTTATATTGCTTATAAGAAGGGGGAAAGAAGAGATGGAAAAAGAAAGGAAGACATTTTCCTTTGGTTTACGTATACAGCTTATGCTATTTACTACAGTTTTAGCTTTAATTACATATTCAACAAGTTTATTTTTTATTTACGTTATATATGATTATTTTCAAAGTTATGTAAGTCAAACTGTTTATAATATTATCGTTATGTTATTAGGTGTAGTATGGTCTGGAATTTTGGCGTATGGGGCAGCAATATTTTTAATTAAACCACTTCGAAAGTTGGAAGAAGCAGCAAGGAAAGCGGCTGAAGGTGATATTCGTGAAGATGTCCCATTGCCAAAGACTGATGATGAGATTAAATCTTTAAGTGTTGCATTTAATATGATGCTAGGGAACTTAAGGGGCATGGTAAAAAATATCGATACTACATTTTCGTATACAAATAATCAAGTTCAGCAAATTAGAAAACAAACAGGTGAAGCGACAAAACAAGCACAAGGTGTGTCTGAAACTCTTGCGGAGATTTCTTCCGGTGCCGAGCAATCAGCGGCATCGATTCAAGCGATCGTTTCTACCGTTGATACAACGACTTCTATTGCAAATGAAGTAGAAGGAAAAGCAAAACAGTCTGATGAGTTGTCTTCAGAAATGGTTCAAGCTTTAGGACAAAGTACACGTGTATTTACTTCTTTAATTCAAGGTATTCAAACATTGGCGAGAGAAAATGAAGATTCGATGGAAAACGTACAGAAATTAGAAGAGCGAATGAAACAAGTTGAACACATTGTTTCTGTTGTGAGTGAGATTGCTAGCCAAACCAATTTATTAGCACTCAACGCTTCTATTGAGGCAGCTCGTGCAGGAGAGCATGGAAGAGGCTTTGCGGTTGTAGCAGAAGAAGTACGTAAACTTGCTGATGAAAGTGATCATTCCGCCAAAAACATATCGCAGTTATTACGGAATATGCAGGATGAAGTACAGCAAGTCGCATTGAAAATGACAGAGCAGGTGAAGAAAGCTAAAGAAGAGGCGAAACGCGGAGAAGCTACAGAATTAATTTTAAAAGAAATGTCATCAAGTGTTATGGAAGTAGCCGATGCAACTAAGCAAATTAGTAGTTATATGAATGAACAAGTGAGTCACATTCATCAAACAGGAGCACAAACAAAAGCTGTAGCAGCAATTGCGGAAGAAACGTCAGCTGGTTCACAAGAAGTGGCACGTGTGACGTTGCAACAGTCTAAAAATATGATAGTAATCGATCAATTATTAAAAGACTTAGAGAAACAATCAGCGGATTTAAAACAAACGATTGAACGATTTTCGATGTAAAAGAGAAGAACAGAATGCTGTTCTTCTCTTTTTTTAGCCAGATTTAATATCTACAGTTAAAAAGTATAAACTATGAACGTTTCCGCAACATTCTTTTCTGTCCCTTTCGGATGAAAATTATAGCGAGCTATAATATTAAAAGGGGTGTCTTTGATGAAAAAAGAAAAAAGACAACGGTTAATTAAACAATTTGTAAAGGAGTATGAAATAGAGAAGCAAGAAAGATTAGTAGAATTGTTAGCAAAAAAAGATGTATTAGTAACACAAGCTACAGTTTCTCGAGATATTCGTGAGTTAAACTTAACGAAGGTACCTTCTCAAGAAGGGTTAATGATATATAAATTTTTCTCAGAGGAGCATTTACAAACTGATATAAAGTTAAAGAAAAAATTACGAGAGGTTGTTGTAAAAATTGATTGTGTAGATCGATTAATGGTTATTAAAACATTACCCGGTAATGCACATGTTATTGGTGTTTTGTTTGATGAGTTAGATTGGAAAGAAAAAATAGGATGTATATGTGGAAATGATACATGCCTTATAATTTCTCAGTCGAAATCAGATAGGGAGATTTTAGAAGAAAGGTTAAATTTAATTATTTAGATGCAAAATCCTGTTTTTAATAAAAATTAAAAACAGGATTTTTGTTTAAATACGGAAGTTAAATATTCAACATATATGCGTAATATATGTATTTTTTTATTGAAAAAGCGGGATGGAATGTTATAAAAATACAAATTCATATGATTTTAAAAAAATAACTTGTTTAATATTTCACAATGATAATGTGGATGCTTTCACAAAGATGAAAGCGAGTAGCATTTATTATGTACTTGTAAGACATCAAACATATTTAAAAGGAGGTACAACAAATGAAGCATCCGATACATGTTACTTCAGAAATTGGGGAATTACAAACAGTTTTATTAAAACGACCTGGTAAAGAAGTGGAAAACTTAACGCCAGATTATTTGCAACAATTATTATTTGACGATATTCCATACTTACCAATTATTCAAAAAGAGCATGATTATTTTGCACAAACATTACGCAATCGGGGTGTTGAAGTTCTTTATTTAGAAAAACTAGCTGCTGAGGCATTAGTAGATAAAAAACTTCGAGAAGAATTTGTTGATCGTATTTTAGAAGAAGGACAGGCTGACGTAAATGTTGCACATCAAACTTTAAAAGAATATTTACTTTCCTTTTCAAATGAAGAATTAATTCAAAAAATTATGGGTGGTGTACGGAAAAACGAGATTGAAACAAGTAAGAAGACACATTTATATGAATTAATGGAAGATCATTATCCGTTTTACTTAGACCCAATGCCTAATTTATATTTTACTCGCGATCCAGCAGCTAGCGTGGGCGATGGTTTAACGATAAATAAGATGAGAGAACCGGCGCGTAGACGTGAATCATTATTCATGGAGTACATCATTAAATATCATCCAAGATTTGCAAATCACAATGTACCAATTTGGCTAGATCGTGATTATAAGTTTCCGATTGAAGGTGGCGATGAGCTAATTTTAAATGAAGAAACAATTGCAATTGGAGTATCTGCCCGTACTTCAGCTAAAGCAATTGAACGTTTAGCTAAAAATCTTTTTAGCCGACAAAATAAAATTAAGAAAGTGTTAGCAATAGAAATTCCAAAATGCCGAGCATTTATGCATTTAGATACAGTGTTTACAATGGTTGATTATGACAAGTTTACAATTCACCCAGCCATTCAAGGGCCAAAAGGAAATATGAATATTTATATTTTAGAAAAAGGCCCAGATGCGGAAACTCTTAAAATTACACATCGTACTTCTTTAATGGAAGCATTAAAAGAGGTATTAGGTTTAAGTGAATTAGTTCTTATTCCTTGTGGAGGAGGAGATGCAATTGCTTCCGCTCGTGAACAATGGAATGACGGTTCTAATACATTAGCAATTGCGCCAGGTGTAGTTGTTACATATGATCGCAACTATGTATCCAATACGTTATTACGGGAACATGGTATAGAAGTCATTGAGGTGCTAAGTTCGGAATTATCTCGTGGTCGTGGGGGTCCACGTTGCATGAGTATGCCAATTGTTCGTAAAGATATTTAGTATAAATAATGGAGAAAGTAGGGATGAAGTATGTTAATGACTAGACCAAATTTAAAAGGAAGAAGTTTTCTAGCTGAAAAAGATTTTACACAAGAAGAATTATTATATTTTCTAGATTTAGCAGCAGAATTAAAAGAGAAAAAGAAAAACGGTGTCCCACATCATTATTTAGAAGGTAAAAATGTAGCGCTATTATTTGAAAAAACCTCTACTCGTACGCGATGTGCATTTACAGTAGCATGTACAGATTTGGGGGCGAACCCGGAATATTTAGGGAAAGGTGATATTCAGCTTGGGAAAAAAGAATCTGTAGAGGATACAGCAAAAGTGCTAGGACGCATGTTTGACGGAATTGAGTTTCGTGGATTTAATCATGAAACTGTAGAATCTTTAGCACAAAATTCTGGTGTGCCGGTTTGGAATGGATTAACAGATATGTGGCATCCAACACAAACACTTGCAGATTTATTAACAATTAGAGAGCATGTAGGGAAATTAAAAAATGTGAAGCTCGTTTACGTTGGAGATGGACGAAATAATGTTGCTAATAGCTTACTAGTTGGTGGAGCGATCGTTGGAATGGATGTACGTATTTGTACACCGGAATCTTTGTGGCCAGAGCAAGAAGTAATTGATTTAGCAAAAAAATATAATGAACAGGTAATGATAACAAGTGATGTGGAAGAAGCTGTTGCGAATGCAGATGTAATTTATACAGATGTATGGGTGTCTATGGGGGAAGAAGAAAAATTTGCTGAACGTGTCGAGTTATTGAAACCTTATCAAGTAAATATGAAAATGATTAAAAAAACAGGGAATGAAAACGTGATTTTCTTACATTGTTTACCCGCATTCCATGATGTTGAAACGATGTATGGTGAGGAAGTTTATGAGAAATATGGGTTGAGGGAAATGGAGGTAACTGACGAAGTATTCCGCAGTAAACATTCAAAAGTATTTGATCAGGCTGAAAATAGAATGCATACAATTAAAGCGGTTATGGCAGCTACTTTAGGAAACATGGAGTAAAGAAGAAAGGGAGTCTTCCTTCCTTTCTTCTTTCTCCTCCTTTAGACACTACTATTCACTATTGCTTTCATATTGTTATTGCAATTAAAGAGAGGTGAGTGGAATGGGTGAAGATAAGAAATTAGGGTTGTTTACATTAACGGCGCTTGTAGTGGGGTCTATGATTGGCGGTGGAGCATTTAATTTAGCAAGTGATATGGCAAAAGGTGCTGGTGCTGGAGCCATTATTATTGGTTGGGTTATAACAGGAATTGGGATGATTGCGCTTGGATTATCTTTTCAAAATCTAACTGTAAAACGGCCAGATTTAGATGGTGGTATTTTTAGCTATGCAAAAGCAGGGTTTGGAAATTTTATGGGATTTAATAGTGCGTGGGGATATTGGCTATCTGCCTGGCTTGGTAATGTAGCTTACGGCACATTATTGTTTTCTTCATTAGGGTATTTCTTCCCAATCTTTGAAGGCGGTCAAAATATAGCATCCATTATTGGTGCAAGCTTATTATTATGGTGTGTTCACATGTTAATTTTACGTGGAGTTCAATCAGCAGCACTTGTGAATTTAGTAACTACAATCGCAAAATTAGTACCTGTATTTGTATTTATTGTTATAGGAATCTTCGCGTTTCATATTGATACGTTCCTAGATGGATTTTGGGGACAAACTGGTTCTTTTTCATGGGGAGCGGTTGGCAGCCAAGTTAAAAGTACAATGCTTGTAACTTTATGGGTGTTCATTGGGGTAGAAGGGGCTGTTGTTTTATCTAGTCGAGCAAAAAATAGAAGTGATGTAGGGAAAGCAACGGTTATTGGCTTAATTGGTACACTCATCATTTACATTTTAATTACATTACTGTCTCTTGGACTTATGCAGCAAGCAGATATTGCTAATTTAAAAAACCCGTCGATGGCTTATTTATTTGAAAGTGTTGTTGGAAAATGGGGTGCTATCTTTATTAATTTAGGTTTAGTTATCTCTGTATTAGGTGCTTGGTTAGGTTGGACTTTACTCGCATCTGAAATTCCATATTTGGCGGCTAAAGACGGAGTATTTCCAAAATGGTTTGCAAAAGAAAATAAAAATAAGGCTCCAATAAATTCATTATGGATAACAAATGGCTTAATTCAAATGTTCTTATTAACATTCGTCGTTTCCGATCAGGCGTATAACTTTGCATTCTCGTTAGCATCTTCAGCTATTTTAATCCCATATGCTTTTTCAGCATTTTATCAACTGAAGCATAGCTTAAAGTCTGAAGAAGTGGATCGAAATAAAAATATAATAATTGGTTTGATAGCAAGTATTTATGGTGTGTGGTTAGTTTATGCAGCTGGTTTAGAGTATTTATTATTAACAATGACTTTATATGCGCCAGGTATTTTTATTTTTTACAATGTTCAAAAGCAAAAGAGTTCGAAGCAAATATTTACTCGAGTGGAATTAGCATCATCGGTAGCAATTGGTGCTTTAGCATTCTTTGCGATTTATGGATTAATTACAGGCAGTATAACTTTATAAAGCGTTGTGAAATCGAAATCAACTGGAGGGCTGAAATATGGCACGAAGAAAAATTGTAGTTGCACTAGGGGGAAATGCGATCCAGTCTGGAAAAGCTACTGCGGGAGCACAGCAAGAAGCGTTGGAAAAAACAGCGGAACAACTCGTGAAAATAATGGAAAATGATGTAGATATAGTAATTGCGCATGGAAATGGCCCACAAGTGGGGAATATTTTATTACAGCAAAAAGCTGCAGAAACGGAAAAGACACCTGCAATGCCATTAGATACTTGTGGTGCAATGAGCCAAGGGATGATTGGGTATTGGATGGAAAATGCAATTGAAAAGGCATTGAAAAAACGGAATATAAAAAAAGACGTAGCAACGGTTATAACACGAGTTGTTGTGGATGAAAAAGATGAGGCATTTAAAAATCCGACTAAACCAATTGGTCCTTTTTATACAGAAGAAGAAGCAAGAAGATTAATGGAAGAAACAAAGGCGGTGTTTAAAGAAGATGCTGGCAGAGGATGGAGACGTGTTGTTCCATCACCGAAGCCTGTAAGTATTCATGAGCATAAAGTAATTAATTCTTTGGTCGAGGATGGAAATATAGTAATAGCTGTTGGCGGTGGTGGAATTCCAGTAATTGATTCCGAAGAAGGGCTAAAAGGAACTGAAGCGGTTATCGATAAAGATTTCGCTGCGCAGAAATTAGCTGAATTAGTAGATGCCGATACGCTCGTAATTTTAACCGCAGTTGATCATGTGTATGTAAATTATAATCGACTGAATCAAAAAAAATTAGAGCATGTCACAGTGAATAAATTAGAAGAATACATTGAGGAACAGCAATTTGCTGCGGGAAGTATGCTTCCAAAAATCGAAGCTGCTATTAATTTTGTTAATACAAATCCAAAACGAAAAACAATTATTACGTCTTTAGAAAAAGTATATGAAGCACTAGAAGAAAAAGCTGGTACTATTATTTCTAAGCAGAATGTATGCATGTATGTTTAAATAATTATGTACTCTACTTATGGTAAAAAAAGAATGAAGTTAGTAACTTCATTCTTTTTATTTATTAATATTTTTTGTACGCATTGTTCATAAAGTTTTCATGGTGAAATCCGAATATATAAGTTAATTATGATAAAATTCAACTTGAATACGCTTTCTTGATTTTTCGCTCCAACATACAGCAAGAGAGAGGGAATTTTATGAATAGACGGAACGTAGTTAAAGATTTAAAGCAGTTTGAATTATTTGCTCATTTAACAGAAAAAAAATTGAAAGGTTTGACGGAGTTTGTCTATTGGCGAACTTATAAAAAGGGTCAATTTTTATTTTTAGAAGGGGATTCAAGAGAAAGAATTTACTTCATGTTAGATGGATTCGTAAAGTTAGAGCGGGTAAATCAAAGTGGGAATTTATTATATGATGACTATGTAAAGAGGCATTCTATTTTTCCTTATGGTGGTATGTTTACAGACAGAGGATATAACTATACGGCAGAAGCGATGACAGATGTAGAGGTATATTATATTCCGACAGTAATTTTCGAAGATATGGTGAAATCTAGTAGGACGCAATTAATGTACGTTGTTCAGCAATTATCATCGATATTAAAACTAAACGAAAATCGAGTGCAAAATATTACAATTCCTAATGCACAAGATCGGGTCATTCAAACATTAAATTATTTAATGCAGGATTTAGGAGAACAGAGTGGCGAAACGATTGTAATTTCCTGCCCACTTACAACAATTGAAATATCGAAAATATCTGGTACGTCTCGAGAGACGGTTAGTGGCGTATTAAAACAATTAAAAAATGATAGTATTGTTACAATTCTGGATAAAAAAATTACAATACATAATCCAACATATTTTGAAGAAATCTCTATGTGAAAATTGCATATTGATTTTCTAATTCATACTGTATATTAATAAAGTTCTTTATATATTTATAAGGAGCTTTTTTACGTTATCTTCTATAAAAATATTGTATAGTACTGTAATAACAGCTAAAATCGATAATAAAAAAGCAAAGGGAAGGGAAGAAAGAATGGTCCGAATTGAGTATGATCGATTAGTAGCTATTTGTTACAGTATAGGGGTTTTGTTATTATTAAAAATTCCAAATGATAATGAATTAATTGGGGAAAAACTATTCAATTTTTATAAGATTCCGGTACATACATATATTTATATGGATTATAAAGTCTCAAATATATTGATTGTTTCTTTCGTACTACATGTAATTGCATTTATATTATTCGTAAAATGGCTAGGAAAAAAGGAATCTAGTACATTTAGAACAATGAATAAGATAAAAGTAGTAGGCATTAGTATTTTGATTTTAATGATGCCGTTTATTTTAAATTACATCCTCCAGACATTGAATAAAACATGGTACTACGCAGGAAAAACAGGGGTAGAAGCAATAGAATATAAAAAAGAAGATAGCCAGTGTAGGATGGAGAAAAATGGAGAGGATATGGAACAAAAGTGCATTGTTACTTTAAAAAATTATCGTAATCATTCACAAGCATTAAAAGTTATTTTATATGATAATGCAAACGAGAATTCAAAAAGTTATCAAGTACCGAAACCAGTCTATTTACAAAAACATGAGACAAAGCAATTTGAATTTCAAATTCCTGTTGTTTATAATAGCGGTATTGAAAAAGATAAAGTACCAAATATTAAATTACATTCATTGCATGAAAATGATGAGAAATACAATTAATCCGTAATTGAAAGTTTGTGAGTAGGAGCAATAATTTGAAACGATATAGAACATTAACTTGAATCATCCAACATGCTATAAGACAGCGGACATGTTGGATGATTTTTTATTTTATCCTGCATTAAGGGCGAGTAAGTATCCCACCTTTTTTACGTATGGAAAGGAGGAATGCTTTGTTGAAAACGAAAAACATTACAAGGGTCATACGCCGTCTTCACTTTACGTAATTTTTGAAAGTTAGAGCCATAATAACTAGTTTGCCAATTTTTAATGTCGATATCGGGCCAATTGACATAGTCGCCTAGTGTATAAGGATCTAAACTTTCTCGTAAGTCTTTAACCCAGCGTATATTTTGATTTTCTTCATCGTCACATTTCCAAGAGGTAATGTATTCTTGAGCAATAATTGCTTTACGATGGAAATAAGCTGTTTCAGTAGGCGTAATATTTTCAACAGCACCTACGAGCGATTGGTGCCAAATACTCGCATCTTTATTTGGTGAATGAGAAAGAAAGTGTTGCATGATTTGAATTCCTTTAAGAGGAATAGGTTTATATACGTAGGAACCGGAGCGCTTGAAATTTTCAGGGATGTTACCACTGTTAAAAAATTCAACAGCCTTTATATAAGGAACTTCATCTATAAAGAGAGAGGGGGTACCAGTTTCAAGAAGAGGAGATAATAAGGAATGGAGTTCAGAGGAAGAGCCAACAAACTCACCTTGTGCTTCAATTTTATTTCGTTGCTTTGCGAATAATTCAATTGATGAAGTGAGACGTTCGTCTATATAAGGCGCCCAGTTTTGCCACGCTTGAAATGCAGCGATAAAATCTTCCCATTCCCATGTAATTGAGAAGATTGATACATTTTTTATAGGATGTACTCGAAAAGTTAAGGAAGTAACAATTCCGAAATTTCCACCACCACCACCGCGGCACGCCCAAAACAAGTTAGGGTTTTCTTGTTCGTTTGCACGAATGATTTTTGCGCCAAATTTACCGCACGCTTGTACCATTTCAACTTCTACTAATTGATCACATGATAATCCAAATAAGCGTGAAAGCATACCGATACCACCGCCAAGTGTTAATCCAACAATTCCAACACTTGCACTTGTACCAGCCGGTATTGTAACACCATAATTCCAAAGTTCTTTATAAACAGTGCCAAGATTGGCACCAGCTTCAATTGTTGCTGTTAATTTATCTGTATTAACAGTAATGCGATGCATGTCACTCACATCAATAATAAGTCCTTTATTTAAAAGAGAAAAATTTTCATAGCTGTGACGTCCGCTTCTTAAGCGAAATGGTATATGACGTTCACGAGCCCATTTTAGTGCGTTACACACATCATTTTTTATTATGGCAAAAAACAATAATACAAGGGAGTTTTGGAATACTTAAATTTAAATTCATTCGGGCCACGTCATAGTCAGGATCTGAAGGTACGACGACACGACCGGTTAATTTTGTATGTTTCAATTTATAGCTCCTTCCTAAAATAATTCAGGCTTTTTATTAATATATGAAAAAGGTCTGTAATACGCGTGGACAAGGAGAGGGGAAGAATGAGATTTGCCTTGGCGAGAAATAAATAAAGCATAAGAATAAGGAATCTACATAGAGTTCAATGAAAACAGTTGCAAACTATTCATATTTTGTTATGATAGTGTTACGAAAACGTTTGCATAAAATTCCGATGGGATGCAAAAGGAGAGAATTAGTATGAAAAAGACATGGTGGAAAGAAGCGGTTGCTTATCAAATTTATCCACGAAGCTTTATGGATTCAAATGGTGATGGTATTGGAGATTTACAAGGTATTATTGCAAAGCTGGATTATTTAAAAGATTTAGGTATAGATGTAATTTGGATTTGTCCAATGTATAAGTCGCCTAATGATGATAATGGTTATGATATTAGTGATTATCAAGATATTATGGATGAGTTTGGTACAATGGCAGATTTTGATGCTTTACTAGATGAAGTTCATAAGCGTGACATGAAGCTTATTATTGATTTAGTTATTAATCATACGAGTGATGAACATCCATGGTTTATTGAATCTCGTTCATCTAAAGACAATCCGAAGCGTGATTGGTACATTTGGCATGATGGTAAAGATGGTGCGGAACCAAACAACTGGGAAAGCATTTTTAATGGTTCGGCATGGGAGTATGATGAAGTAACAGAACAATATTATTTACATTTATTCTCACGTAAACAACCAGATTTAAACTGGGAGAATAAAGAAGTTCGTGAAGTGTTATACGATACAGTTAATTGGTGGCTTGATAAAGGGATTGATGGTTTCCGTGTTGATGCAATTAGCCATATTAAAAAAGAAGATGGCCTCAAGGATATGCAAAATCCAAAAGAATTGAAATATGTACCATCTTTTGATAAACATATGAATGTGGACGGTATTCAACCTTTATTAGAAGAGTTAAAAGAAAACACATTCTCTAAGTACGATATTATGACTGTTGGTGAAGCGAATGGTGTTAAGATTGAAGATGCTGAGCTTTGGGTTGGAGAAGAACAAGGTAAATTCAATATGGTATTCCAGTTTGAACATTTAAGTTTATGGGATGCAGAAAAGAAGAAAGACCTTGATGTTGTAGGGTTGAAAAAAGTATTAACGAAATGGCAAAAAGGATTAGAAAATAAAGGATGGAACGCTTTATACATCGAGAATCACGATAAGCCACGTATCGTTTCAACGTGGGGAGATGATAAACAATATTGGCGTGAAAGTGCAACAGCTCTAGGAGCAATGTATTTCTTTATGCACGGTACACCGTTTATTTATCAAGGACAAGAAATTGGTATGACAAATGTTCAGTTGCCAAATATTGAGGATTACGATGATGTAGCAATTAAAAATTTATATCGAGAGAAAATTGCAGAAGGCGTATCACATCAAGATATGATGGAAATTATATGGGCCTCTTGCCGTGATAATTCACGTACACCTATGCAGTGGAACGATGAGACGAATGCTGGTTTCACAACAAGTGCACCTTGGTTTGGCATGAATCCAAATTACAAAGAAATTAATGTTGAAAAGCAAAAAAATGACGAAAAGTCTATTTTCAATTTCTATAAGAAAATGATTGCCTTGAAAAAAGAGCACGATGTATTGAATTATGGTACGTACGATTTACTTTTAGAGGACGATCCACAAATTTATGCGTATACACGTACGTTACAGGATGAAAAAGTCATTGTAATTAGTAATATCTCAAAAGAGGAAGCTGTGTATAATGAGGGGTCATTTGCACTAGAACGCAAACGTTTGCTTTTAAATAACTATGAAGTTGCGGAAAATGAACAAGTAACTTCAATCACGTTAAAACCTTATGAAACAAGGGTTTATCGCATTTCATAATAAAAAAGGATGCTCTTAGAGCATCTTTTTTTATGAAAAAAAATAAATTTCTATTGCAAAGTGAAAACGCTTTTATTAAAATAGATTTATGAAAACGGTTGCGTAAAGAGAAAAAAGTAGCGTAAGGAATCGTTTTCATAAGAGAAACAGAAATTATAATTTAAATCATTATGTTGTTATAAATAAAGGGGAGGAAGAACAGATGAAAATTACGTCTTTTGATTTTTGGCAAAAGTTCGGGAAAGCATTATTAGTTGTTGTAGCTGTAATGCCAGCAGCTGGTTTAATGATTTCTATCGGTAAGTTAATTGGGATGTCTGCTGGGGATATTAACGCAGTTCATACAATCGCTCGCGTAATGGAAGACATCGGTTGGGCAATCATTACAAATTTACACATCTTATTTGCAGTAGCAATTGGGGGATCTTGGGCGAAGGATCGCGCAGGTGGTGCATTTGCAGCACTATTAGCATTCGTCTTAACAAATAGAATTACAGGAGCTATATTTGGCGTAAACGCTCAAATGTTAGTGGATTCAAAAGCGACAGTTTCTTCAGTATTAGCAGGAGATTTAGTTGTAAAAGATTACTTTACTTCTGTACTTGGTGCACCAGCATTAAACATGGGAGTTTTCGTAGGGATTATCACAGGTTTTTTAGGAGCTACTTTATATAACAAGTATTATAACTATAATAAACTGCCACAGGCATTAGCATTCTTTAATGGAAAACGATTCGTACCATTCGTTGTAATTGTTTGGTCTACAGTCACTGCGATTGTATTATCACTTTTATGGCCATTTATCCAAAGTGGATTAAATGAATTTGGCCGTTGGATTGCAGCATCTAAAGATAGTGCGCCAGTTGTTGCGCCGTTTGTATATGGAACGTTAGAACGTTTATTATTACCATTTGGATTACATCATATGTTAACGATTCCGATGAACTACACAGAGCTAGGCGGAACATACACGATGTTAACTGGCTCAAAAGTTGGACAAATCGTAGCAGGACAAGATCCATTATGGCTTGCATGGATTACAGATTTAAATAACTTATTAGCAAATGGAGATACGAAAGCATATAACGATTTATTAAATAATGTTGTGCCAGCTCGTTTCAAAGCAGGACAAGTTATCGGCTCAACAGCAGCACTAATGGGGATTGCGTTTGCGATGTTCCGTAATGTTGATAAAGAGAAACGTGCAAAATATAAACCAATGTTCTTATCAGCTGCATTAGCAGTATTCTTAACAGGTGTAACAGAACCAATTGAATTCATGTTCATGTTTATTGCACCAGTATTATATGTTGTATATGCAATTACAACAGGACTTGCATTCGCATTAGCAGATTTAATTAACTTACGTGTTCATGCATTTGGATTTATTGAGTTAATTACTCGTACACCAATGATGGTTAACGCAGGTTTAACAAGAGATTTAATCAATTTCGTTATCGTTTCATTAGTGTTCTTCGGTCTTAACTTTACATTATTCAACTTCTTAATTAAAAAGTTCAATTTACCAACACCAGGTCGTGCGGGTAACTATATTGATAATGAAGATGAGTCATCAGAAGGAACAGGAAACGTACAAGATGGTTCATTAGCGACAAAAGTTATCGATTTATTAGGTGGAAAAGAAAATATTGCTGACGTAGATGCTTGTATGACACGCTTACGTGTAACAGTAAAAGATTTAGATGTTGTTGCACCAGAAGCGCAATGGAAACAAAATGGTGCTTTAGGACTTATCGTAAAAGATAAAGGTGTACAAGCAGTGTATGGCCCGAAAGCTGACGTATTAAAGTCAGACATTCAAGATATGTTAGGTGCGTAATAATATGAAATTGCTAACTTTAAATTGTCACTCTTGGCAAGAAGAGAATCAAATTGAAAAAATAAAGTATCTTGCTAAAGTAATTCAAGAAGAAGATTATGATGTGATCGCATTGCAAGAAGTAAGTCAGTCTATACAAGCTGAAAATGTATGCGGTAACAAGAAAAAAGATAATTTTGGACTTTTACTGCTAGAAGAGTTAAGAGCATTAAATGTAAAAGCATACAATATTATTTGGGATTTCTCTCATATTGGATATGATGTGTACGAGGAAGGATTAGCAATTATAACAAAGCACAACATTGTAAAGGAAGATACGTTCTTTATCTCAGAAAATAAGGATACAACGTATTGGAAAACACGCAAAATTGTAAGTGCAACAATTGCTTATAATGATAAGAATATAACGTTTTATTCTTGCCATCTTGGCTGGTGGAATGATGAAGAAGAATCATTCAAAGACCAAGTTGATCGTTTAATGGAGCGTGTAAATAGTAATGAACTTTCCTTCTTAATGGGTGATTTTAATAACAATGCTCGTTTGGAAGGAGAGGGTTATGAGTATATGATGCAAAAAGGTGTATATGACACATATGAACTAGCGATAGAGAAGGATGAAGGAACAACTGTCCAAGGTGAAATTGCTGGTTGGGATGAAAATAAACATAATTTGCGAATCGATTTAATATTGTGTAACCAAAGTAAAACAGTTCATTCTTCAAAAGTTATTTTTAATGGCACAAACCGAAATGTAATTTCAGATCATTTCGGTGTAGAGATGCAATTAGACATATAATAGAAGAAATCCTCACAGATTATAAAAAGCTGTGAGGATTTTTTTAGGAATACAAGTATTTCCAAGAGAAAATACTTGTATTTTTTATGACATTTCCTATATATTTGTTATTATTGAATGTAAAACTAATTTGGTCATTTTGTATGCATACTTTTTTCACTTCGTTATATAATGAAGTAAGTGAAATATTTAATGGGAAAAATAGTATGTTTTCGTTTAATCCACGATGTAGAAAGTGATATAATTGCAAAATGCATGTATCATTTTCTAAAGAAGGAAAAATATATAATTAGGTGATAACTTTTATGAAACAAATTTGGCGTATTTATAAGACAGATTTACGGAATGTAGCCAAACATTGGGCTGCAATTGTTATTGTTTTAGGGTTAATGATTTTACCATCGTTATATGCATGGTTTAACATTAAAGCTTCTTGGGATCCTTACGGAAATACGAAGGGAATCCAGATTGCAGTTTCTAACCAAGATGTTGGATCAAATTTACGAGGGAAAGATATTAACATCGGGGAAGAAATTGTAGATTCACTTAAGAAGGACAAAAATTTCGGGTGGAAGTTTGTTGATGAAAAGCAAGCAATTTATGGAGTAGAGCGTGGAGATTATTCCGCAAGTATTACTATTCCAAAAGATTTTTCTGAAAAGATTGCAACGGTCTTGAATGAAAATCCACAGAAACCGGAAATTGATTACTATGTAAATGAAAAGGTGAATGCCATTGCACCGAAGATTACAGCTAAAGGTGCATCGGGTCTTACAGAAGAGGTTAGTAAAAACTTTGTTAAAACAGCAAACGGTGAGATTTTTAAAATCTTCAATGACCTTGGAATCGATTTAGAAACTAACTTACCGAGTATTGAGAAGGTCAAGGATCTTGTCTTTAAGTTAGAAGCACAATTCCCAGAAATGAATACACTTGTGGATAAGGCATTAGATGATGCGACTCGGGCAGAAGATGTTGTGAAAGTAGCGCAAAAAGAGTTGCCAGTTGTAGAAAGTGTTATGAATGATGGGCAAGAAGCGTTAGGGAATTTAGATAAATTCTTTGCGAGAAATGATGAAACATTGAAACGTGCACCTGGAACAATTAAGAATAATTTAATTGTAATGCAACAAGGTTTAGATAGTGCGGCAGCAATTACGGATTTCTTAAAAAATCCATCATTTGATTCTAATCTGACACTTCCAGATCCGGCTAAATTCCCAGTGTTGCCTAATATAACTATTCCGCACGTACCACAAATACCAGCGTTACCGCAAGTGAATGGTGAGGGGTATAAAAATATTGCTAAAAATATTGATCAAACTGTAAATAATGTTTTTAGTTCTACTCGTGTTGGAACGGCATATGTGAAAAGTGTTATGGATGGTCTTCAAAATAAGGGCGTGGATCCAGCTGTAGCACAGAAAAACGTTCAGGATGCTTCAAAACTTCTCCAAGACCGTATTGATAGTGTTTCATATTTAATTGATTTCTTTACAACTTTTAAAGAATCAGCTTCAACGGACTTTGGTAAACAGTTCTTTGGGAACAGAGTAGAAAGTTTAACGGTGCTTAAAAATTCTATGGTGGATGTTAACAATAGAGTTAAGCATGTAGGAGATTTAATTAGTTCCGGACAAGAAGTTAAACAAGATGTGCGAGATGCTGTGAATCAAAAATTAGATACAGTAAATAATTTAGTAAATCAAGCTGAAAAGGATTATAATGCAACATTTGTAGCAGATTTCGAAAAAGCAGTAAGCACAGCTGAAAATGTAAAAGAAGACGCTCAGCAGTTAAGAGGGAATTTAAATCAAGATATAAAAGCAGCAAATGATTTAGTAAACCAAACAAATGAAGCATTAGACAATGGTAGAGAAAAATATGATAAGGCTGTAAATGATTACAGCAGATTAAAAACGGAGCTTGAAAAAGCAAGAGAAGACTTAAGTAACAAAGGTGTTAATGGATTAGATTCTACAAAAGTAGCCTTAAATGATTTAAATGGACAGTTCAAAGCAGGATGGAATTTAGTTAATGATATGATTCCGGTTATGGAAAGTACAAATAAAGTTTTGGGCGATGTGAATAGTGATAAAAATCTTAATGGCACAATTGCTAAGTTAAATAAAGCAAAAGATGGTTTGCAAAAAGGAATGGATTTAACTGATAAAGGAATTGACGCTATTAATAAAGGTCAAAAACCAGCAGCAGATGTTATTGAAAGTATTAATCAAGTGTCTAAAAATGTTTCGGGCCAAATTGGTGACATTTTAGCTAAATATGACTCGGAAATCACTCCGAATTTCAATGCAGCAATTGCTCGTACAAAAGAGATGTCTAAAAATACATCTCAAATTTTAGGCGAGGCAGATAAGAAGCTTCCAGATGTGAAAAAATTACTTGAAGACTCATCAAAAGGCTTAGTAGATGGTCAAAAGAAAATTGCAGATATTAAAGCTGAAATGCCAGCTACTGAGAAAAAGATTAAAGAATTAGCAGATAAAATTCGTGATTTTGAATCTGAAGAGGATATAAAAGACATCATACGCTTATTGAAAAACGATGTTGAAAAGCAAAGTGACTACTTTGCAAATCCAGTAAATTTAAAAGAGAATAAGTTATTTGCGATGCCGAACTACGGTTCAGCGATGTCACCATTCTACACAGTGCTTGCACTATGGGTTGGTGCACTATTAATGGTTTCGTTATTAACGGTAGAAGTACATGAAGAGGGCGCTAATTATAAGAGCCATGAAGTATACTTTGGACGTTTATTAACATTCTTAACGATAGGTCTTTCACAAGCGTTTATCGTATCAATGGGGGATATATTCTTACTCGGTACGTACGTGGTCGATAAATTCTGGTTCGTGTTATTTAGTTTATTTATTGGGGGAGTATTTGTTTGTATCGTGTACTCACTCGTTTCTATTTTCGGAAACGTTGGGAAATCGATGGCGATTATTTTACTTGTACTACAAGTAGCAGGATCGGGTGGTACGTTCCCAATTCAAATGACACCACCATTCTTCCAAGCAATTTATCCGTTCTTACCATTCACATATGCAATTAGTGCAATTCGTGAAACAGTAGGTGGAATGCTTTGGGATATAGTTATTAGAGATTTACTTGTATTAAGTGTTTTCGTAGTAGTCATGATTGTTGCTGCATTATTACTGAAAACACCAATTAACAAATCAAGTGAAAAGTTTGTTGAGAATGCAAAAGGAAGTAAAATCATTCATTAAACATAAAAGGTTCCTACCGATTTTGGTAGGAACCTTTTTGTTTAATCAAATTTTAATTTCTTTAATGCTTCTGCGAATGGATTGTTTAATGGTTCTTCCTCTTTGTTCTGTTGTTTCATATATTTTTGAACGTCGCGTTTATCAGCTTTGCTGCCGGATTCTTTTTTACGTCTCTCTTGGAATGTAGAAAGTTTCTCACGATAGCCACATTTACATGCGAAAATTTGGCCTGCTCCTTCACCACGAAGTTCTAGTTTCTTTTTACACTGAGGACAGCGTGCATTTGTAGTGCGGGATACATTTTTACGGTGACCACATTCGCGATCTTGGCAAACGAGCATTTTACCTTTTTTACCGTTTACTTCTAACATTGGTTTACCACAGTCTGGACAAGACTTCGTTGAAATGTTGTCGTGTTTATATTTCTTATCACTGGATTTAATCTCAGCAACAATTTCTTTCGTATAGTTCTTCATTTCTGAAATGAATACTTCTTTCTTTAATTTTCCTTTAGCGATAGCTTCTAACTTTTGCTCCCATTCACCAGTTAGTGTAGGAGATTTCAGTTCTTCTGGCACTAAATCAAGTAACTGACGGCCTTTTGAAGTAATGTGAATATCTTTACCACGTTTTTCAAGCAAGAACGAATTGAATAACTTGTCGATAATATCAGCACGCGTTGCTACAGTACCTAATCCACCAGTTGACTTTAACGTGTCAGCAAGTTGTTTGTTTTGCGTATCCATGTATTTTGTTGGGTTTTCCATCGCTGAAAGTAATGTTGCTTCATTAAAACGTGCAGGTGCTTTCGTTTGCCCTGATGTTTGGACAATTAGTTTTATATTTAATGTATCGCCTTTTTCGATGCGAGGTAAGATTTGTTCTTTTACATCATCGCTTGCATCATCATCTTCAAATCGATTTTCATAAACCTCTTTCCAACCAGCATGTAAAATCGTTTTTCCGCGTGCGATGAACGTTTCATCACCAATTTTCGTGCGCAATGTTAGTTGTTCATATTCAAAGGCCGGGAATAAAACAGCTAAGAAACGTTTTACAACTAAGTCATAAATTTTACGTTCTTTATCTGTGAAAGCTGAGAAGTTTACATAGCTCTCTGTTGGAATAATTGCGTGATGATCGCTTACTTTACTATCATCAACAAATGATTTATTAGATTTTACAGGTTTCTGCAATACCTTATGTGCTAAAGGACGGTATTCTCCAACTCCGCACGCCTTCAGACGCTCTGGAAGTGTGCCGACAATATCAGATGAAATATAGCGTGAATCTGTACGAGGGTACGTTAAAACTTTATGCTGTTCATATAATTTTTGCATAATGTTTAATGTTTCTTTCGCAGAATAGCCAAATATTTTATTCGCATCACGTTGTAGCTCAGTTAAATCGTAAAGACCAGGAGCGAACGATTTCTTTTGCTTTTTATCAATGTCTACAACAGTAGCATTTTGTTTACTAATTTTGTTCACGATTGCATCAGTTTTTTCTTTATTAAAGCTACGGCTATTTCCTTTTGTATCTTGCCAAGTTAGCTTTAATCTCTCAGCTGTTTGAGCTTCGATACCATAGTAAGTTTGAGCTTTGAAATGTTTGATTTCATCTTCACGGCTTGCAATCATGGCTACAGTAGGTGTTTGGACACGACCACAATTTAGTTGGGCATTAAAGCGAGTAGTTAATGCTCGAGTTGCATTAAGGCCGATATACCAGTCAGCCTCTGAACGTGCGACAGCAGAAGCGTATAGATTGTCATATGCTTTTCCTGGTTTTAAATTTGCGAAGCCATCTTTAATTGCTTTATCAGTAACAGATGAAATCCATAGACGTTTAATCGGTTTCTGCATTTTAACTTTATCGATAATCCAGCGTGCGACCAACTCTCCCTCACGACCGGCGTCAGTAGCTATAATGATTTCATTTACATCTTTTCTAAGAAGCTGACTTTTTACAGCGTTAAACTGTTTCCCTGTTTGTTTAATAACGGTTAGTTTTAAACGCTCCGGTAGCATTGGTAAATCTTCTAAATTCCACTGTTTGTATTTCACATCATAGCTTTCTGGGTCAGCTAATGTAACGAGATGACCTAAAGCCCAAGTAACAATATATTTACTACCTTCAAGATAGCCGTTCCCTTTTTTATCACATTTCAGTACACGTGCGATATCACGTGCAACAGAAGGTTTTTCAGCAATTACAATACTTTTTGCCATATTTAAAAACATCCTTTCAAATTTCCATACGTTAAATATAGCATACATCTTTGTTCTATTCAGTCTCGCGGAAGGTTTGAGTTATTTGTGATGAAATATACCAGGGGGAGTTTTGCTTATATAAATAACAGATTTATATAAATGTCAGACTTTAAAGGGTATCCATTGACATTGTAAATGAATTTCATCTTTATTATATAAAGGCGAAGAATGGTTGAACCAGGAGAGTTATGATCTCTATCATTCTATAAACGTAAAGAACTTGTTATTTTACTAGAATAAGAGTAGACTTTGAAGTAGATGAATACTAAATACATGGGAGTTTGTGGATACAAACTGAGAGTATGACTAATCCGTCATTGACCATTTGAACCTGTTGGATAATGCCAGCGTAGGGAGAGTGTAAAAGCACATGTTCAGGCACTTTGCGTACGCGCAAAGTGCCTTTTTGTGTATCTCCCATCACTATAGTTAGGGGATGAGAAGGATGAATAGGAAAGAAATTAGTAAAGTAGTGGATTTGGTGAGAGAATCTAATCCGCTCGTTCATAATATTACAAATGTTGTTGTAACAAACTTTACAGCTAACGGTTTGTTAGCGTTAGGGGCATCACCTGTAATGGCGTATGCAAAAGAAGAAGTGGCAGAAATGGCTAGCATTGCTGGAGCGTTAGTATTAAATATGGGAACACTTCGTCCTGAAGAAGTAGAAGCGATGTTACTTGCTGGAAAATCGGCAAATACAAATGGTGTACCAGTATTATTTGATCCAGTTGGGGCAGGGGCAACTTCTTATCGAACAGAAGTTGCGAGACATATTCCAGCTGAAATCGATTTAGCAGTTATCCGCGGAAATGCAGCTGAAATTGCTAATGTTATTAATGAGAAATGGGAAATTAAAGGGGTAGACGCCGGTACTGGAAATGGTAATGTTGTAAATATTGCAAAACAGGCAGCGGATGAATTAAATACAGTTGCGGTAATTACTGGAGAAGAAGACGTTGTTACAGACGGAGAGCGAACTATTCTTATTCGAAATGGTCACCCTATTTTAACGAAAGTTACTGGAACAGGTTGTTTACTAACTTCTGTAATAGGAGCATTTGTAGCGGTAGAAAAGGATTATGTAAAGGCAGCAGTAGCGGCATTAACGTTTTATGGTGTAGCTGCGGAACTGGCAGCTGCCAAGACAGTGGAAAAGGGACCAGGTAGTTTCCAAATTGAATTTTTAAATCAGTTAACAAATACAACTTCAGATGATATTGAGAAGTATGGGAAGATTGAACTTATATAGTAAGGAGGGGAACTAGATGTCGCGTATTGCAAAGGCTGAAATGTCTAGATTATTATCAGTATATTTTATCATGGGAAGTAATAATTGTGCGAAGGAGCCACTACAAGTATTGAGAGAGGCACTTGAAGGCGGTATAACAATTTTTCAATTTCGTGAAAAGGGGGAAGGCGCTTTAACGGGAGAGAAACGTATTTGTTTCGCGAAAGAACTACAAGCAGTCTGTAAGGAGTACGGTGTACCATTCATCGTAAATGATGATGTGGAACTGGCTCTCGAGTTAGGTGCAGATGGCGTGCATGTTGGACAAGATGATGAAGGAATTACTTCTGTTCGTGAAAAAATGGGAGATAAAATTGTTGGTGTATCTACCCATACAATTGAAGAAGCACGCTGGGCAATTGAAAACGGAGCTGATTATTTAGGTGTTGGCCCTATTTTCCCAACGAGTACGAAAAAAGATACGAAAGCTGTGCAAGGAACGAAAGGTTTAGCTCATTTTAGAGAACAAGGAATTACAATACCGATTGTTGGCATTGGTGGGATTACAATTGAAAATACAGCTTCCGTTATAGAAGCAGGTGCGGATGGTGTCTCTGTTATTTCTGCGATTAGTTTAGTGGAATCTGCTTATGAAAGTACGAAGAAGCTAGTAGAGGAAGTAAATAGGAGTTTGTAGAAAAAAGGAAATTTACACAAATAGTAAAGAACATAATGGAAGAATGACGTTTAAAAATATTTAAACAAACGTTTGATTAAAAAAGCACAAACCTTTTTAAATAAAGGTTTGTGCTTTTTCTTTAAAACATAATTGAAATTAAGAGCATTCCAATTCCGATAGAAGTGAATGTTGCAATTAGGCCCGGAATCATAAAGCTATGATTTAATACATATTTACCGATGCCTGTTGTACCAGTACGGTCAAAGTTAATTGCAGCAACGATTGTCCCGTAGTTTGGAATGAAGAAGTATCCATTTACTGCAGGGAACATTGCGATTAGTAAAGCTGGCGGAATACCGAGTGATAGTCCAAGTGGCATTAAAGCACGAACTGTCGCTGCTTGGCTATACAGTAAAATAGATAGAATGAATAATGCGATAGCAAATAGCCATGGTGCACTAGTCACTAAGTGCTGAATTGATCCTTGAATCATATTTAAGTTTCCATTAAAGAAAGTATCTCCCATCCAAGCGATACCGAAAATAGCAACAACGGCTGTTGCCCCCGCTTTAAAGACGTTACCAGACACAATGCTTTCTACATTTGGTTTACAGAAAATAATAATAAGAGCTGCAATAGTTAGCATAACCATTTCAATTGTGTTTGGCATGGAAAGACGAGCTAACTTTCCGTCAACCATCCATCCCGGACGAAGTGCTTCAAATGAGCCAAGAAGTACGACAAGGAAAGTTCCTACTAGGAAAAGGATAACTGATAATTTAGCGCCTTTTGCACCCACAAATTCTTTTTTCTCTTCAAGTTTAGGGATCATTCCTTCTTTTAATCGCTTCAAGTATTCAGGATCTTCATTTAATTCTTTTCCCATTTTACTAGCAACGAATGCAGCTACCATACAAGCGATGAAAGTAGAAGGAATACTGACTTTTAAAATATCTAACAAGGTGATTTTATAGTCTGCTAACATTGCTAAAAGTGCAACTGTTGCAGCCGATATTGGACTAGCTGTAATTGCCTGCTGTGAAGCGATAACGGCAATTGACATAGGTCGTTCAGGTCTAATTCCTGATTCACGAGATACTTCGGCGATAACAGGAAGTACAGAATAAGCGACATGACCTGTTCCTGCGCATAGTGTGAATAAATAAGTAACAATAGGAGCAAAGAATGTAATGCGCTTTGGGTTTTTTCGTAATGCTTTCTCAGCGAGATGGACAAGATAATCCATTCCTCCAGCAGCTTGCAAAGCACCGGCAGCTGTAATTACTGCTAAAATCATAAGCATTACATCAATAGGAGGAGCTGTAGGTTGTAAGTGGAAGACGAAAACAAGTATTGCCATACCAACGCCACCCATTACTCCTAGACCAACTCCGCCTAAGCGTGCGCCAATAAAAATGCAGAGTAGTAACGTAAGAAATTGTAGCCAAAACATGATAAACTACCTCCGAAATTCGTAAGTTAAGATATATTCGAATAGTTTAATTTGAATGAAAATTAAATGAATATCCGGAATAATCCTTGTGTTGTATACGTTTTTTATTATATAACACAAGAAATGTAACATTCACGAACTTTGTTAAATTATTTCGAAAAAATAATACATTAAAACTTTATATTTACATCTTTAAATGGGTGGACATTTTAATTTTTATGTTGTAATATTTGGAAGAGAATATTTAGATTCTCATAGAACTCCCATATCGTTCAACTCGTTCAGCGAGAAAGGCAAACTTATGGAAACATGAGGACGCAAAACTACAGGGGCTAAGGTCGAAGGGCTAAGCTAGCCAGTTACCGGACGGATAGGGTTGGTCTTGGCCAATGCTTATTACATTGGTCTTTTTTTTATCTTTATTCATATTGAGAACCATTTTCAAACAAAATATTCTTATATTTTGTTTTTTTTTGCTGGAGATATTAGGGAAGGTGAAGTTAATGAAAAAATATTGGCATAAGTTATCGTTTCTTCAAAAGAATGTATTGTTAACTGTATTAGTTATTTTGACGCTTGTTGGTACTATGGGAGCGTTAAGTTTTAACATGTTTCAAAATAGTATGATGTCTATGTTTGAAAGGCATTCTTTTGAAACAGGAGATACGGTATTACATAAATTAGACGCGGAAATATTGAGAGATGTTGCAAAAGACCCAACGGCAGAAAGAGAAAAGAGAGAGAAGTTAACAGAGAAATTAGATGAATCAACGGAAGAATTGAACAGTGTTGGACAAACGTATATTGTTGGAGCGAAAAAAAATGAAAAAGGTGAGCTACAAATCATTGATTTGTCTACAGGTTTAGCAAATGTTGTTGAAGTAAGGCCGGGAGAATATTATAAACAACCAGATCTTTGGATGAAAGCATATGATAAAGTAATGAGCACGAAAAAAGCAAACATGACAGAAGTATATGAAGACGCATTAGGAACATGGGTAACGATATTAGAGCCAATTAAAGATGGAGAAGATAATATTGTGGCACTTGTTGCAGCTGATGTAGATGCCTCTATTGTTCCTAGTACAAAGGAAAAGTTCATTATACAAGGTTTACTGTTTATTTGTATTTCTGTTTTAATTGCAACTGTTATTCAATTTTTAATTGTGCGTAACGCACTTGCTCCATTGCGAGATTTACGTGAAGGATTACGCAAAGTCGGTGAAGGTGATTTAAGTATTAAGTTAGAGGAAAGACCAGATGATATTGGTATTATTAATGCGTATTTTAATAATACTATCGAGAAGTTTAAAGGAATTATAGATAAAGTGAAGCAGACAGCAGAACAGGTTTCCTCATCTTCACAAGAATTGTCAGTGAGTACGAAAGAGAATAGCATGGCAGTTCAAGAAATCGTAAGTTCTATGGTTGGGTTAAGAGCTGGCACTCAATCACAAGAAACTTCAGTACCACAGTATTTAGGTATTGTATATGAAATGGAAGATAGGATGGAAGAGATAAGGAATGCTGCAGAACAAATGGCGAAAGAATCTGAAGGTACGGAGCATCATTCAGTAAAAGGAAATGGTGTTATTAAACAGGCAATTAATCAAATGAATATAATACAAAATACAGTACAAGATTTATCTTCTATCATTAATTCTTTGAAAACAAGATCAAAAGAAATTAGTGATATTGTAAATGTGATTACAGGTATTTCAAATCAAACTAATTCGCTAGCTTTAAATGCTTCTATTGAAGCTTCACGTGCTGATGCAACCGGAAAGAGATTTGCCGTTGCTGATGAAGTGCGTAAATTAGCAGAGCAGACGGAAGCATCAGCAAAAGATATAGCGAAATTAATAGGGGAAACACAAGCTGAAACGGAAGAAGCTGTTGTTTCAATGCAAAAAGCTTCAAAAGAAGTAGCATCTGGAATGAAACTTGTTGAAAGTAGTGTTGCTGATTTTGAAAAGATTTCAAAATCAGCACAATCTGTTACAAATCAAGTTAGAGTTGTTTCTAGCAATTCAAGTGATATATTGCAGAATAGCCAAAATATTGTTCGTGTTGTAAATGAACTATCACTTATCGCAAATACGTATGCGAATAGTAGTAGTAGTAATATTGAAGAGAGTATGAAAGAACAGGAAATGTCTGTACAAGATATTGCTGAATTAGCTAGTTCTTTAAGTTGGCTTTCACAGGAGTTACAAGAGTTAATTGGGGAATTCAAAAGTTAAATGAAATGATTATACGTGCTTTTGTTTGTTCAATAAAATAAATCATGCTACAATGAAAACGAATTAAGAACCGGGGAGCCAATTGGCTGAGAGGATGTAAGTATACATCGACCCTCAACCTGATCTGGATAATGCCAGCGTAGGGAGTTACTTTAAAGTGATGTAGCATAAGTTATTATAGAATAACTTGTATACAAGGCTTTCCTACATGGTAGGAAAGCCTTTTCTTTTTTGAAAACATATTTTGTAAGGGGGATTTTATTATGTCACAACAAGTTACAATTTCATTTTCAGTAGTGCCACAAGCGAAGAACAAAGATGTGTATTACGTTGTTGATAAAGCGATTGAAGTTGTACAACAATCGGGAGTTCGTTATGAAGTAGGGGCAATGGAAACAACGTTGGAAGGAGAATTAGATGTACTTCTTGACGTCATTAAACGAGCGCAACAAGCTTGCGTCGATGCTGGAGCAGAAGAAGTAATCACTTCTATTAAAATTCACTATCGTCCAAGTACGGGCGTAACGATTGACGAAAAAGTTTGGAAGTACCGTGATGAATATGCAAAACCAGAAGCGATCTAAAATAATTACAACAATTTGGCTTATCCTTCTCATTGCTATATGGGAAGGATCTGTTTCATTATTTAAAATTGAGCCGTGGATTTTACCGAAGCCGTCTGCAATTGTGCAAGAGCTAATTGGAATGAAAGATTTACTATTACCGAATACAGTGCAAACGTTACAGGAAGTAATAATTGGGTTGTTTTTTGCAATTATACTTGGGACGAGTATTGCTATCATTATGGATGTGATCCCTTTATTTCGGATTTTAATGAATCCGTTGCTCGTTATTTCGCAAACAATTCCCATCGTCGTACTCGCTCCATTATTTATTATTTGGTTTGGGTACGGGATGTTGCCAAAAGTAATGGTAGTTATTCTTGTTTGTTTCTTCCCAATTGCGCTTAGCATTTTAGAAGGTTTCCAAACGGTAGATAAAAATATGCTGAAACTGTTACAAACAATGAAGGCAACGAAATGGCAAGTTTACCAGAAAGTAAAGTTTCCAGCAGTACTCCCATACTTTTTCTCAGGTTTAAAAATTGCAGTTACATATAGCGTAATGGGGGCAATTATCGGAGAATGGCTCGGTGCAAGTGAAGGGTTAGGGGTTATGCTTACGAGAGCTACAAAATCCTTTTTAACTGCTCGAGTATTTGGTGTTGCAGCGATTATCGTCATGGTGACATTATGTCTGTACTTTATTGTTGAATTTATGGCAAGAATAACAGCACCATGGATATACAGAAAGGGCGGCAGAAAATGAAAAAAGGTTTAAAAATTATGTTAGCTACATTATTAGCAGTAACTGTTGCTGGATGTAATCCGGCGAAGAAAGAAGAAAGTTCAAGTAAAGATAAAAAAGTAAAAGTCGTTTTAGATTGGTTTCCAAATACGAATCATACTGGCTTATATGTAGCGCAAACGAAAGATTATTACAAAAAGCAAGGGCTTGATGTAGAAATTATCCAGCCTGGTGATAATGTAACGGCAGAGCAGATGATCGCTTCTGGGAAAGCAGACTTTGCGATAAGCGCACAAGAAAATGTAACATTAGCTCGTGTTGAAGGAATCCCAGTTGTTTCTGTTGGTGCAATTATTCAGCATAATACCTCTGCTTTTGCATCGCTAAAAAAAGATAATATGACGTCACCGAAAGATTTTGAAGGTAAACGTTATGGCGGCTGGGGAGGACCAGCAGAAGAAGCAACGTTAAAAACGATTATGGAGAAACATCAAGCTGATTTTAATAAAGTCGAAAAAATTATTCTTGGACAAACAGACTTCTTCAAATCAATCGGTCGTGATGCAGATTTCGAATGGATTTATTACGGATGGGATGGAATTGAAGCGAAGCGTCAAGGAAAAGAGTTAAATACGATTATGGTGAAAGACTTAGATCCAGCGCTTGATTTCTATAGTCCTGTTATTATTACAAGTGAAAAACATACGAAGCAAGATAAAGATTTTGTGAAAAAGTTTATGACTGCAACGACAGAAGGTTATGATTTTGCAATTAAAGAACCGAAAGAAGCTGCGGATATTTTAATTAAAGCTGTTCCAGATGTGAATAAAGAATTAGTGCAAGAAAGTCAAAAGTGGTTAAGTACAAAGTATCAAGATGATGCAAAAGCGTGGGGAGTACAGAAGGAAGAAGTTTGGACGAATTACATGAATTTCTTATATGACAACAAAGTTATTAAGAAGAAAATTGATGTGAAAGATGCCTTTACAAATGAATTCCTTCCAAGTGAAAAATGAGTGGATTAAAAATAAAAGATATTGTAAAAGCTTTCGATGGAAAGAATGTATTAGCAAATATTAGTGCTTCTATACAGGAGGGGGAATTCGTCTCTTTTGTAGGTCCAAGTGGTTGTGGAAAAAGCACTTTGTTAAATATGATCGCGAGTGTTGAAGAGCCAACGAGTGGAGAGGTATTTTATAACGAGGAACATGTGAAAAAACAAGATGTTGTAAGTTATATGCCGCAACAAGATTTATTACTACCGTGGCGATCGGCTTTGCAAAATATAGTACTTCCATTGGAAATCGAAGGGAAGTCTAAAAAGCAAAGGCTAGCAGAAGGAATGGAAGCATTAAAGCAGTTTGAACTAGATGAATATGCGGATCATTATCCAGATGAGTTATCAGGTGGAATGCGTCAAAGAATTAGTTTCCTTCGCACATATTTATGTGAAAAGCCAATTATGCTGCTGGATGAGCCTTTTGGAAAATTAGATGCATTTACAAAAATGGAAGTACACAGTTGGCTTTTAAATTCTTGGCATCAAGAAAAGCAGACAATTGTTATGGTTACACATGACTTAGATGAGGCAATTTTACTTTCTGATCGCATATTTATTTTATCTCAAAGACCAGCAACAATAGTTGGAGAGGTACAAGTGAAATTACCTAGACCACGAACGATGGATATGTTAACATCACTTGAGTTAAAGAAGGATAAGGAAGAAATTTTGAGAGTATTAGCTCCTTATATGAAAAAATAGAAAAAGTCTTTTAACAGTTTTTTGTATAATTACTGTTAAGAGGCTTTTTTATATAGGGGGAGAAAGATGAAATCTATCGAGAAAATAGTGGATGCATTAACTGCAGATAATTTTGAAGAAGGAACAAAAGAAAAAATAGAGAATAGAATATAAGAGAGTGGTTTATACTCTTAATATAACAAATGTTAAAGGAGTGAAAGGATAAAATGACTTTATCAACTGTTCTTCAAATGGTTTTAGCTTGATATGGGAGAAGTCTGCCCATTTTTAACAAATAAGCTAAATTGAAGACAGCAGGTAAAGAACCTTAATCCTTTCTTACGATAATATGTAATGGGTAAGGTGTATTCACCTTACCCATTTTTTATATGTATAACTAAATAAGGATTTATACTGTTGTTCTCTCTATTTAGCTTATGGACATAAGAAAAGGAGAGAGAAAAAATGAGTATATTAACAGTAGAAAATGTAAGTCATTCATATGGTGAGAAGACCATTTTATATAATACGTGCTTTCGATTATTAAAGGGTGAACATGTTGGGCTAGTAGGGAAAAATGGAATTGGAAAATCAACATTATTACGCTTGTTAACAGGAGAACTTATACATGATGATGGGAAAATTGAATGGTTTCCACATGTGAAGATCGGCTTTTTACAACAACATATAGATTTGCAAGAAGGTATAACAATTGAAGAATACTTGCAAAGTGCGTTTTCTAATCTGTATGAGTTTGAACGTGAAATGTTAAAACTTACAGAGGAGATGGCTAGAGCAGGAGAAGTAGGGAAATTGTTAGTAAGGTATGGAGAGTTACAAACTATATTAGAGAATTCTAATTTTTATCAAATTCATACAGAGATTGAAGAAGTAGCAACTGGCTTAGGTTTGTTTGAAGTAGGAATGGAAAAGGATGTTTCAAAGTTAAGCGGTGGTCAACGGACAAAGTTATTACTTGGTAAACTCCTTTTAGAAAAAGCTGATGTTTTATTATTAGATGAGCCAACTAACTATTTAGACACAGTTCATATAGAATGGTTGCAATCATATTTACAAATGTATGAAAAAGCCTATATTATCATTTCGCACGATGAAGTATTTTTGAACAATATTACGAAAGTTATTTACCATCTAGATGAGCGCACAATTAAGCGCTATGTAGGTGATTATAATAGTTTTGTGCGTAATTATGAACTGCAAAAGAAACAATTACAAGCAGCATATACGAAACAGCAAAAGGAAATTGCACATTTAGAGAGCTTTATTCAAAAAAATAAAATTCGTAAAGCGAAACAAGCAAAAAGTCGTGAAAAAGTATTAGAGAAAATGCAAAAGGTTGAAAAGGTTAACGATGTACCTCGCGCTCGTTTTGATTTTAATGTTTATACTGAGCCAGTGAGTCGTATATTACAGGTAGAGAAACTGAAAATTGGTTATGGTGAACCGTTATTTCCAGAGTTGGATCTTCAAGTGAAAAAAGGAGAAAAGATAGCGATTATTGGTCATAATGGGATTGGAAAAACAACAATGTTAAAAACATTATTAGGCCAAATAAAGCCGATCAGCGGTTCAATTTCTGTTGGAGAACGAGTAAATCCTGCCTATTTTGCACAGGAAGAGTTTGCATCAGAAACAACACCATTAGAGAAAGTTTGGGCAGAACGACCAGATATGACAAGGAAAGAAGTACGCCAAGCATTAGCAAAGTGTGGATTGAAAGAAGAACATGTATTAAAACCTATTCGTTTATTAAGCGGCGGGGAACAAACGAAAGTACGTTTATGTGAACTTATCGTAACGAAAAGCAATGTTTTAATTTTAGATGAACCGACTAATCATTTGGATATAGAAACAAAGAAGTCTTTGCAGGAAGCGTTACAACAATATAAAGGAACAGTTTTACTTGTCTCACATGAGCCTTCTTTCTATGAAGCATGGATAACAAAAGTATGGAATATAGAAGAATGGGACGCTGAACGATATGAATAAAGAAAAAGCATTAGCTTGTATAAGCTAATGCTTTTTCTTTGTGATTAACATGATTTTCGAGAACTCTTACATGAGAATTGTATGAAGAAGCACTCTTATGGTGCGCTTATAAGCGTGCTTTTTCTTATGTTATATTTATATTTAGATGCCTTTCCCTAATAGGCGACTATCTTTCTTTATATATATAGATAGTTTGAAATGGAATAAAAATAATTCCTATATGTAAAGGATAATGTGATTAGTATAGGAAGACAATAGAACTTAAAGGGAATTCATGTAAAATTCAGATGAACTTCACACGAACTTCATATTAGAAACTTAATATGATTATAATAGGTTATTATAATATCAATTTGTGATTTTTCATAAAATTAAAAGTTTGAATTTAGGATAGAGCACTCAAACCTAAATTCAAACTTTAGTGAAATAATTAATGGAGGTTACGTTTAGTTTTCGCTAATGGATGCATTTAAAAGTTCAGCAGCATTGCCTGTTCCTGCTCCTCCGATTGTAATCGATCCACCAGGAGGAATTTCACCATTCCATCCTGCATTCGTAATTACGTAATGATTATTTATTTTACTACTAATTTTAGAATCCCAAACTTGTGTTAAATTGCCGTTATAATCAAATTCTAATTTCCAATTTTTAATAGGGGTCGTTCCACTATTTTTAATTACAATCGAGAAGTTGTAACCACTTCCCCAATTTGAAGTGACTGAAAAGGTAGCATTACCATATCCACCAGGAGGTGTTGTGTTAGTATCGTCTGTTTTTACAATAATAGAAGCAGGCTGTGATTTATTCCCAGCAGCATCCTTTGCTATGACTGAAAATGTGTATTCTGTATTAGATTTTAAGTTTTTAATTATAATGTTATTTGTTGTTGTACTCCATTTCTCTTCTCCGGCAGTAATTTCATAGTCCGTAACTCCTACGTTATCAGTAGATGCAGTCCAGTTTAATTGAACTGAGTTTGAATTTTTATTTGTAACAGCAATATTTTTTACGTTTGTTGGTGATTCAGTATCTTTTTGAGTAATAGGTCCACCTAGTAATTCGTTTACTAACGTATCAAGTAATTTTGGTCCACTACAACTATATTTTGGACTTGTACGGCAATCACCGCTTAGTTCCCAAAACATTGCGCCACTTAAACCCTTTGTCTTTATATAGTCTGTTTTATATTTCATAGATTCTTTGTCATCATAGCTAATAAACGTGCCTGTAGCCGCATTATATAAATAAGGTACTTTCGCTACATCATTCCATCCGCGAACAAAACCATTTTTATTAACATAATTAGCTGCTAAATCACCGTAATCGTACACACCTGTATCACCGGTAGAGTAATCATCCCAAGTACCTTTAGAAGCGAGTTTTCCATCACTACCTGGTTTACAAGGTTGGTATTGCCCATTATTTTCTTTTCCGCAACTTTTCCATCCGCGTCCGTAAAAAGGTACACCTAATACGATTTTATCCGCTGGAACCCCTTCATTTGTATAAATGTCTATCGCACCATCTACGTAAAATTTCGTATCCGCTGCTGGGTCATTTGGATCTTTGTATAGAGCTGCATTATGGTTAGAAGTAGCTTCCCATCCACCGTGGAAATCATATGTCATAATATTAATCCAATCCAGTATTTGAGAGATTTTCTTTAGCTCTGTATGATCAGCATAACGTTGGCTTGCACCTGACGCGATTGTTAGTAAGTATTGTTTCCCATCTTCTGTACCAGCTTTCGTTAATGCATTTCGAACATCTTGAAGGAGTAGGGTGAAGTTTTGTTTATCTTCAGGACGATAACTACCGCCAGGAATCGTTTCAACGCCCGGGTATTCCCAGTCTAAATCAACGCCGTCAAATCCATATTCGCGAAGGAAAGCTACTGTAGATTCAGCGAATACTTTTCTTGTTTTTTCATCAGCGGCCATATCAGAAAAGCGGTTAGACCAAGTCCAGCCACCAACGGAAATAATTGTTTTTAAGTGAGGATACTTAGCTTTTAATCGTTTCAGTTCTCCGAAATTTCCACAACGGGCGTATTTATCACAATCTTCCCAAGTTGTACCTGATCCCGGATAAGATTTTGTGACATCAGCCCATGGTTCACCGAGTACGAGAGTACCATTAGGGACCTCTTTATTTTGCAGTGGTACACCAGATTCTTTACAGTTCCACGTTTGTTTATTTGGATTATCGGGGTGAGTAGAAGGGTTTCCATGTTTTCCATTCCAGCAAATATCAGCGAAAGCATAGTTTAAATGAGTTAGCTTTGATGCATCAATGTCTGCAACTTGATAATTACGTCCGTAAATGCCCCATGAAGGAAAATACCCAACAATTTTTTGACCTTGCTTTGGTGAATCTGCTAATGCAACATTTGGAGTAATAAAGTTTGTGAGAAAAAGAGGTAAGAAGAGTAGTAGGGATAGTAATAGCAATGTGAATTTTTTGGATTTCATAGTCATTTCTCCTTTCAAAATAAAAGATATATTTAAAGGCATGCGCCAATAAATCAAAATGAATCTAGACGTATGAAACGTCTAGATAAAAATGATCAGACATCACGAAGTCTATACAAGGGAGCTGGGGTGATTAAATCGTAGCAAATGTAAGATTTAGTGTAAACGCTTTATTTGATTCAAAAAGACTTTCTCAATATGAAATGGCTCTAATACAGATGACACATGAAAATAAAATATTGATTAGGGGGGAAAAGGCTTCTTGTAATTAAATTTGAGAAAAAATTGTATGAGGTCAATTTGCAATAGCGTAGCAAGATGAGAAAATATCATGTAAAATAATAGTAAAAATATGTAAAGGAGGGGATAGTGTGGATGTGTTTGTGAACATTGCTGAAGAAAAAATTCGACAAGCAATACGGAATGGAGATCTCGATCATATTCCGGGAAAAGGAAAACCACTACAATTAGAAGACCTTTCAATGGTACCTCCAGAACTTAGAATGAGTTATAAAATCTTAAAAAATGCAGGTATGATTCCACCAGAAATGGAACTACAAAAAGATATATTAAAAATAGAAGACTTAATTGCGTGCTGTTATGATGAAGTAGAGAGAATAAAGTTACAAGAAGAGTTAACGGCAAAAACGCTGCGTTTTCAGCAGGTAATGGAAAAGAGAAGAATTAAAGAGAATTCGGCATTTCGTATGTATCAAGGTAAAGTATTTCGTAAATTACGTTAAGAGGGATAAGATGAATAAATTTGAAACGATAGAAGAATTATCAACATATATTGAAGAACAACAATTGGTACTACTGTTTATTAAAACGGAAAATTGTGGCGTTTGTGATGTTATGCTAAGAAAAGTAAATTGCGTATTAGAGAATTATGATTACGTAGAGAAAGTAGAAATATTACTACAAGACATGCAAGAGATTGCGGGGCGCTATGCAGTATTTACAGGGCCAACAGTTTTATTATTTTATAATGGCAAAGAGATCCTTCGTGAATCGCGCTTTATTTCGCTTGAAAATCTAGAGAGAACCATTCAATTATTCGAGGATTAAGGGAGGCTTTTATATGGAATTTATTATTGTCATACTATTATTTGTTGTAGTTGGAACAATCGTAACAGCAGTTCGATCAAACAAAAAGAAGGTAAACCTAACGAAACAAAATAACATTCATAATTCATCTAACAACTCATCGCCATTATTTTTCTTTGCTGGCTCTGATAATGATAGCTCGCACGGAGGTTCACATGATTGTGGGGGATCTTTCGGTGGGGATAGCGGAGGCAGCTGCGATGGTGGTGGAGGTGGCGGTGATTGATGAAAATGCGCCTTATATAGGCGTATTTCTTTTTAAACAAACGTTTGATTAGTTGGCTTACATATGCATAAAAACAGTTAAACAAACGTTTGATTAAATATTTTTTAACATGCTAGGGGTACTGGAAATGAAAGTGTATTTCTAGTTGAATTTGGAATGATACATATGATTCGAATGTGGTTTGAAAGTATGTTTTCTAAATAAGGAATATAGCCTCTTGCGATAGAGGTTTTTTATTTGTTATTATTAGACTGAACGGTCGGTTTAAAGAGGTGTGAATATGAGAAGAAGTGCAGAAGAGATAAAGAAAGAAATTGCCTATAAAGCAGAAAGTCTGTTTTCACAGAAGGGCTATGCAGCTACATCTATGGAAGAGATTTGTGAAATTACAGAGCGAAGTAAAGGAAGTATTTATTATCACTTTAAAAGTAAAGAAGAATTATTTTTATTTGTAGTAAAACAGCATACGTATGATTGGCTTGAAAAATGGAATGAAAAAGAGAAGTTGTACAGTACTAGTATTGAAAAACTATACGGTCTCGCGGAATATTATGTAGAGGACATACAGCAACCAATTTCCAATGCAATAGAGGAATTCTCTATGAGCCAAGTTGTAAGTAAAGAGATTTTGGATGAACTGTTAGCTTTAACTAGAGAATCATATGTTATGGTTGAGAAATTGGTTGAAGCAGGCATACAATCTGGAGAGTTTCGTGAAGATAATACGCGCGATCTTATGTATATTGTGAATGGATTATTATCAGGGCTTGGAGTACTTTACTACGAGTTAGATTATAAAGAGCTGAAACGTATTTATAAAAAGGCAATAGATGTATTGTTAAAAGGAATGGCAGCTGAATAATAGGTCAGTTGCTTTTCTTACAAAATAAATTAGACCGAACGGTCGGTTTATAAAGGAGGAATGAAAATGAACGCTTTATTTAAAAACCGAGCATTTATACTCGTTATGGCATCTGATATTTTACAACAATTTGCAATTTGGATTAGAAATATGGCTCTTTTGTATTTCATAATGGAGCGAACGAATAATGATCCGGTTTCTGTTTCGTTGTTATCAGTTATGGAATATGCACCTATCTTTATTTTCTCGTTTATCGGTGGTGCGCTAGCTGATCGCTGGAATCCGAAAAGAACAATGGTCGCTGGAGATGTATTAAGTGTACTGTCTATTATAGGAATTGTTTTGTTGTTAAAGCTGGATTATTGGCAGGCTATATTTTTTGCAACACTCATTTCCGCGATTGTAGGTCAGTTTTCTCAGCCATCATCTTCGCGTATATTTAAGCGCTATGTGAAGGAAGAACAGGTAGCAAATGCGATTGCATTTAACCAAACATTACAGTCATTATTTATGATTTTTGGACCAGTGGTAGGATCGCTTGTGTATACACAACTTGGTTTATTTACGTCACTATATAGCTTAATCATTTTATTTTTGTTATCTGCTATCGCTCTTTCATTTTTACCAAAATGGGTTGAACAAGAGCAAGTGGCGAGAGATTCATTAAAAAATGATATAAAAGAGGGTTGGAAGTACGTTCTTCATACGAAAAATTTACGTATGATTACGATCACTTTCACCATTATGGGATTAGCAGTTGGACTAACAAATCCGTTAGAGGTGTTTCTTGTAATAGAACGGCTTGGAATGGAAAAAGAAGCAGTTCAATATTTAGCCGCAGCTGATGGAATAGGTATGTTAATCGGTGGTATTGTTGCTGCAGTTTTCGCTTCAAAAGTGAATCCGAAAAAGATGTTTGTATTCGGTATGAGCATATTAGCGATGTCATTTTTAGTAGAAGGGCTATCTACATCATTTTGGATTACTAGTTTCATGAGGTTTGGAACAGGTATTTGTTTAGCTTGTGTTAATATCGTTGTCGGTACGCTTATGATTCAGCTTGTACCAGAAAACATGATTGGAAGAGTAAATGGAACAATTTTACCATTATTTATGGGTGCTATGTTAATCGGAACATCGTTAGCTGGAGGATTGAAGGAAATGACTTCACTAGTTATTGTATTTTGTATAGCGACGTTACTTATTTTATTGGCAATAGGGCCAGTTCTACGTATGCAAATAAAAAAAGAAGAGCTTGCTAATAAAGAGGAACTAACAAATTCGTTAGCTTCGAAATAACCATTGTAAGGGAGCAGAATTGCTCCCTATTCTTATGGCAATCTTTTGACAATGAAATGTACCGATTATATACTAATGTTGTAAAAACGATTTTACATGTTAGGAGAAAAGATGTGAAAAATCAAATTTATGAATTACGCACTGAAAATAATATTTCACAAGGTGCATTAGCTGATAAGTGTAAAGTTTCAAGACAGACGATAAATGCAATTGAGAATAATAAATATGATCCAAGCTTAGCATTAGCTTTTCGTTTAGCGGAAGTATTAGGAACAACTGTTGATAAACTATTTTTGTATAAGATGTAGCGTCTTTAATTGTGGGGCGTTATCGATAAAAGTAAAAAAAGATCCTCTTCTTATGTGAAGAGGATCTTTTTTTTATAGCGTTTTAGTTTTCGGATTAGGTGGTGTAACGGACTTATCATTTTCAGGTACTCTAGTTAATAAGAATCCACCGATAATAAATAGGACAATAATACTAAGGACACCAGCGTTTGTTTTTCCTGTTAATTGTGTTGTGACACCTACTAACACCGGACCCATAATTGCCGCGAATTTACCAAAGATATTATAAAATCCGAAGAATTCATTTGCAGATTCTTTCGGTACTAATTTTGCGAAATATGAACGGCTCAGTGCTTGAATACCACCTTGAGAAGTGGCAACTAACATTGCTAAAATCCAAAAATCAAGTGTCGTTTTTAAGAAATAAGCATATGTGCAGATAATGATATAAATAATAATACCGACATATAGCATTTTTTTACCGGTAAATGTTTCCGATAGTTTTCCATATAATAAAGCGAATGGACAAGCGACAATTTGTGTTACAAATAAGATGATTAATAGGTTAGTTGCACTAATACCGAGATCTGTTCCGTAAGCGGTAGACATAGTGATAATTGTATCGACCCCGTCAATGTAGAAAAAGTAAGCTATTAGGAACATAAATACAGTTTTATATTCTTTAATATTTTTAAAAGTATTAGCAAGGCGCTTGAAACTCATTGCAATTGGTCTTGGATGACGTTCAATATAATGTGTTTGCTCTACATTTTTTAGCATTGGAATTGTAAATAGTCCCCACCAAAGAGCTGTTATCGCGAATGAAATCTGACTAGCAATTCCGACTGATAAGGGGATCGTTCCTTTTTGAGCAAGAATAATAAGAGCAATACAGCCGATAAAAGGAATTGTGCTCCCAATGTAACCTAATGCAAAACCTCGCGTAGAAATTCGGTCCATTCTATCTCCAGAGGTAACATCTACTAAAAATGCATCATAAAAAATATTTGCTCCAGCAAAGCCGACTAATGCGAGCATATAGCACCCTAGTAATAAGTACCACTGAGATGTTGGGACGACTGCTAGCATACTTGTAAATACGATACCGAGTCCAAAGAAGAATGTGAAAAATCGTTTTTTAAATCCTTTATAATCAGCAACTGTGCCGAGAATAGGGGCAAGTATAGAAATTAAAAGTGTAGCGAACGAGTTTGCATATCCCCAATACGCTGTTGAAGTTGCACCAGATAGTCCAGCTTCTTTTGCAGCTGCTTTAAAGTAAATTGGGAATAATGCAGTTGTAATGACGAGCGAATATACTGAGTTCGCCCAATCGTATAATATCCAGCTTTTTTCTTGTCTGGACATTTTCTTCATATAATGTTCCCCCTTAAATTTGTTCTACTTACAGTGTACAAAAATAAAAATTATAAAAAGAGAAACAGTGATGATTTTTACATAACTTTTACATATATACACAGTTCTTTACAATTGAAGTAAATCCTCTACAATTGATCCGTCTGTTTCACCTAAGTGTAAACCGAGTAACCTAGCGATAGTCGGACCTTCATCAATCAGTCTCATATACGGAATTGTAACGCCGCTTTGAATACCTTTCCCAGCAGCGATAAAAATTGTTTCATAGTTAGGTTTTGTTGGCGAGTAACCATGAGTTCCAAATGTATATTTTTTACTAGGCGTAACATCTTTTGCAGTAATTTCTTTTATAAAATCTCCTGTATAGTTTTCAGTGAAATAATACCCTTCTTGTGCTTCTAACATAAATATACAATTACTGTCTGCACCGCATTCCTTCGCATCTTCATCATGAAGTATAAATTCAATTCCGTTTTGTTTATTTTGAAGGAGGTCTTCAAGGAGTAGTTGTACTTCTCTAATTGTATCCGTATCGTTTTTGTCTCTCACATATACATAGGCAGACCCGTCGCAACTTTGGCAATAGGCCTTCCAATCTACTAATTTTCCTTTTGAATTTATAGATATAAGCCCTTTTTCATGAAATAGTACATTTAATTGAATGGCTTTGTTTTCACTTAAGGCGCTATGATCGCCAAGTGCAATAATTGTACTTTCTTCGTATATCCCGCTTTCTTTTAATGCATGAATAATTTTTCCAAGGCGTTCGTCGTGTCTGTGGATTGCAGCTATTGTTTCTTTAGACTCAAAGCCATGATAGTGTCTTTGAGTATCTAAATCAGTAAAATGTACGAACATAACATTAGGCTTTTTCGTATGGATTGTATGTACAGTAGAAGCGAGGACGAAATCATCAAGTTCGGGCTGTGACAGTCCATTACGTATATGGCCGAAACGCCGATTTAAATCTAATTGATATAGCGGACTACCGCTAAATAATGAAACTAAAATTTGATTTTGCCACGGTCTATTTGGAAAAATTTCAGGTAAATTGTAATTAATATTTGCTCTGCCGGTAACAGGCCATAGAAGGGCAGCTGTCGTTAAATTTGCTTTATGTGCTTCATCGTATAACGTTGTTCCTTTAATGGATTTTCGGTACCAATGCCAATCTGGTGACTCGCGTCCGGGTTGAAGTAACGTATTGCTAACTACGCCATGTTTATTAGGATAGTTTCCAGTAACGATTGTTGAGTGACTTGGATATGTTACAGAAGGATAAATAGGTTCCACTTTTCTCGCCATCGCGCCCTTATTTATTAATGTTTGGAAATTAGGAAGTTTTTGTAATATAGGAAAATCTAAAGCTGATAAGCAATCGAAAGATAAAATAATGACGTGATTTGTTAATGCTTTATCCATAAAGTTCCCTCCTGATTATATAAAACCTATTCTTATATATTACTATTAATACCTAGTAATAAAAATATATTTCTAGGTAAAAATTTATTATTTATTTTCAGAAAAATTAAACATATAATTAAGTATAAGGGAATGAATGGAAGGAGGGAATACTATGGATTGGCTAGATGGATTTAGTATCTTTTACATCATTGGCGGAATTACGATTATCCTTGTATTTGCTATTTCGTATTTACTAAAGAAACGGTTTCCAAACAAACAGTTCGATATTATATTTGCACTTAGTTTAATACTTCTTTGCTTAGCATCCTTTCCGGTTACAATGATGGTGATTGGTGGATGGGAAGGAATGGGATATGGGTTTATTGGTTTCTTCGTTCTACTAGGTACACTTATCGGTATGATTGCACATCAACTTGTAAAAATCTCTCGAAAAAGCTACGTATAAAACTGCAAAAAATGAAAAGAATATATAATAATTAGAAGATTAGCTATTGTTTTAAAAAAGAATTTGTATTATGATAATCAACAAATTTATTTCGTTATAACGATGAAAAAGGACTAGTACATGTTCAACCTTTTTAGCAGAGAGAGAATCCACCAGGCTGAAAGATTCTTAAAAAAGGAAATATGGAACCTGCCTTTGAGTTCTGCATATGCAGCGGGAATTTCCCGTTATCAAGAAGAGAGCATATACAATTTTTGTGTATGAATCAGGGTGGTAACGCCGGCAAAGCTCGGTCCCTATTTAGGGACGCGGGCTTTTTTGTATTTTCTAAAGGAGGAAGACTGACTATGGCAAAAGAACAAGTGCAAGCAATTACAAAGATGGAAGAGGACTTTGCGCAGTGGTATACCGATATTGTAAAAAAAGCTGAACTCGTGGACTATTCAAGTGTAAAAGGATGTATGATTCTACGTCCGTACGGTTATGCCTTATGGGAAAATATGCAGAAAGTGATGGATGAAAAGTTAAAAGAATCTGGTCATGAAAATGTGTATATGCCAATGTTTATTCCGGAGAGTTTATTGCAAAAAGAGAAGGATCATGTGGAAGGGTTTGCTCCTGAAGTAGCATGGGTTACGCATGGGGGAGATGAAAAGTTAGCGGAAAGACTTTGTATACGCCCTACATCTGAAACTTTATTCTGTGAGCATTTTTCAAAGATTGTGCAATCATATAATGATTTGCCAAAGCTATATAATCAGTGGTGTTCAGTAGTTCGTTGGGAAAAGACAACGAGGCCATTCCTTCGTACAACTGAATTTTTATGGCAAGAAGGTCATACGATTCATGAAACGGCAGAAGAATCACAAGCTGAAACATTAAATATTTTAAATCTATATGCTTCTTTTTGTGAAGATTACTTAGCGATACCAGTAATTAAAGGGCAAAAAACAGAAAAAGAAAAGTTTGCGGGAGCAAAGGCAACTTATACGATTGAAAGTTTAATGCATGATGGAAAAGCGCTTCAAACAGGAACCTCTCATAACTTTGGGACGAATTTCTCAGAAGCATTTGATATTAAGTTTTTAGATCGTAATGGTAAATGGCAATATGTACACCAAACATCTTGGGGTGTATCAACAAGAATGATAGGTGGACTTATTATGGTTCATAGTGATAATAATGGACTTGTTATGCCGCCGAAAGTTGCACCAGTTCAAGTTGTTATTGTCCCTATTGCTCAGCATAAAGAAGGCGTTTTAGAAAAAGCAACAGAGTTACAAGGGCGTATTCAAAAGGTTGCGCGAGTAAAAATAGATGCTAGTAATAAAACACCTGGCTGGAAATTTAATGAGTATGAAATGAAGGGTGTTCCAATTAGATTAGAAGTTGGTCCAAAGGATATTGAAAAGAATCAAGTTGTACTTGTAAGGCGAGATACGAAAGAAAAAGAGTTTATATCAATGGATCAATTAGAAGAGCGCATCCCATCATTACTTGAGGAGATTCATCATTCTTTATTTAATAAAGCAAAGGTATTTCGCGATGAGAATACGTATAGTGCGACGAATTTCGAAGAGATGAAAAAAGTAGCGGATGAAAAGCAAGGGTTTATTAAAGCAATGTGGTGTGGGGAACTAGCTTGTGAAGAGAAATTAAAAGAAGAAGTTGGAGTATCTTCACGCTGTATGCCTTTTGAGCAAGAACATTTAGCTGACGAATGTATTTGCTGTAGTAAAGAAGCGAAGCACATGGTCTATTGGGGAAAAGCGTATTAATACGCTTTCTGATAGATGCCAAAAGGACTTTGGGTTGCATAATAAACTGCAATCCAAAGTCCTTTTTAGTTTTATATTGGTTTCATGTATTTTTTAGATGGAAGGATGTTGGTCTTTATTTTGCATTTTTACGGCGAATAAACAATAACATACCGATTAGGAATGTTGAAAGTCCCATTAAAATAGATGTAGGATAATGTGTTGCCGTATTAGGTAACTTATCGCCTTGTTTTTTCGCATTATCTTTTACATTGCCACCTTGGGATTCGTTGCCACCTTGAGAACTGCTATCGCCTTTAACGCGGTTGCCGCCTTGAGAGCCATTACCACCTTGAGAACTGCTATCGCCTTTAACACGGTTACCACCTTGAGAACCGTTGCCACCAGAACCGTTGCCACCAGAACCGTTGCCACCAGAACCGTTGCCG
>Ga0213824_1000160_pt1 | contig 57982 bp, 50 predicted proteins | sample MC6MC0906MG_FD_179892 | JGI IMG/M metagenome (GOLD analysis project Ga0213824, IMG submission 179892) | Enriched soil aggregate microbial communities from Iowa State University, Ames, United States - MC6-MC0906-MG | ecosystem: Environmental > Terrestrial > Soil > Unclassified | place: USA: Iowa...
ACTGAAAAAACAGAGGAACGGCCATGGTCCTGCGTTCGGAAATCCTGGTGAACAAAAACGTCATGCCTACTGCGGAGCAGGCGCTGCCTGGCCGCGAAACGCCAATGTCCCTGCCCGAGTTCCATTATGTGTTCGAAGGCACCCCACTGCTCGGCCCGTTCTTCGAGGGCAACATCGACTTCGCCATCTTCGGCCTGGGCTGTTTCTGGGGCGCCGAGCGCCGCTTCTGGCAGCGTGAGGGCGTGGTCAGCACTGTGGTCGGCTACGCCGGCGGCTTCACCCCCAACCCCACCTACGAAGAGGTCTGCTCGGGCCTGACCGGCCACACCGAAGTGGTGCTGGTGGTGTTCGACAAAGACAAGGTCAGCTACCGCGAGCTGCTGGCGATGTTCTGGGAACTGCACAACCCGACCCAGGGCATGCGCCAGGGCAATGACGTCGGCACCCAGTACCGCTCGGCGATCTTCTGCACCAGCCCCGAGCAGCTCGAACAAGCCAAAGCCAGCCGCGACGCCTTCCAGGCCGAGCTGAACAAGGCCGGCTTCGGCGAGATCACCACCGAGATCGACCAGGCGCCAACCGTGTTCTTCGCCGAGGCCTACCACCAGCAGTACCTGGCCAAGAACCCCGAGGGCTACTGCGGCATTGGTGGCACCGGCGTGTGCCTGCCCCCCAGCCTGCAGGGCAACTGAACCATGAGCACGATGACCCTGTTCCACTCGCCACTGTCGCCGTTCGTGCGCAAAGTCATGGTGGTGTTGCACGAGACCGGCCAGCTTGACCGTGTCGCGCTGCAGCCGGTGAACGTGAGCCCGGTCAGCGGCGACGAGCAGCTGAACCATGGCAACCCGATCGGCAAGATCCCGGCCCTGCGCCTGGAAGACGGCACCGTGCTGCACGACAGCCGGGTCATCTGCGAATTCCTCGACCTGCAGCATGTCGGCTTGCCGCTGCTGCCGCGCGAGGGTTCGGCGCGCTGGCGGCGGATGACCTTGGCGTCGCAGGCGGATGCGATCATGGATGCGGCGGTTTCGAGCCGTTATGAGAGCTTCCTGCGGCCTGAGGACAAGCGCTGGGATGGTTGGCTGCAAGCGCAAGCACAAAAGATAAGCCGCAGCTTGGCGAACCTTGAGCAGGAACACCTGGCCGAGCTGGTTTCAGGCTTTGATCTGGCTGCGATTGGTGTGGCCTGCGCCCTTGGGTACCTGGACTTGCGCCAGCCTGACTTTGGCTGGCGCGAGCGCCAGCCTGGGTTGGCGGCGTGGTATGCCGAGGTGGCCAAGCGGCCATCGATGTTGGCTACTGCACCGAACACCTGATACACCGCAATCGCCGGCAAGCCGGCTCCCACAACGAATGTAGCGCTGCGGGCCCTGGACTAGCTAAAGGGTTGGATGGGTGTCCAACTTCCTGGGTGCAGTCCATTCTGTGGGAGCCGGCTTGCCGGCGATAGGGCTGCAACGCAGCCCTCTGCCTCACTGGGCTATCACAGGAAACAGCTGCCCGATTCTTCGCGCCAACCACCGCCCGATCTCTTTATCTTCCCTCATGCCGCCCTCCCCACCCGCGCCCAGTCCAACCGGCGGGTCAGCACCATGAACACGCCCAGCAAGCCAAAGCACAGCAACGAGCCCATCAACAGCGCATAGTCCTCGGCGCTCAGCAGCCCGTAGAGCATCGCGTACAGCGCCGCCAACCCCGCGGCAAAGCCCACCCCCCGCCCAAGGCTGCGCAACACATGGCTCAGGTAGAAGCCGATCAACAGCACGCAGGCCGACGCCGACAGCCCATACGCCAGGCCAAAGCCGATGTGCTCGGACAGCGACAACAGCAACAGGTAGAAGAACGCCAGTGCCACACCGACCAGGATGTACTGCACCGGGTGCACGCTGAAGTTCTTCAGTACCTCGAACAGGAAGAAGCCGGCAAAGGTCAGGGCAATGAACAACAAGGCGTATTTGATTGCACGCTCGCTCTTGAGGTATTGGTCCACCGGGTCGACGAAACTCACACCGAAAGTGCGCTCGCTGAAGTCCGCGCACTGCCCGGCGCCGGCACACTGGCGCAGGGCATCTTCCAGGTTGGTGGCGAAGAATGACGTCTGCCAGTGCGCGCTGAAGCCTTTGTCGTCGATTTCGCGGCGGCTGGGCAGGTAGCTGCCGACAAAGCTTGGATGCGGCCAGTTGGCGCGCATGTCGACGCTACTGGTGCGGCCCACCGGCAGCAGGTGCAGTTGCCCGGTCCCCTGCAGCGCCAGGTCGAAGCCATAGCTGAATTCACGGGCCTGCTGGCCATCCAGTTGCGGCAAGGCCACGTGCACGCCACTGCGCAGCCAGTCCAGCCCGGTACCCGCCGCGAAAGCCAGGCGTTGATCGTCAAGGTGGAGTTCCAGGGCATTTTCGATGCCACGGATATCGCTGATGCCCACCACCAGGAACGGCTTGTCGAAGCGGTAGTCGTCGAAATCCTTGTCGATGCCCCAGTGTTCCGGCAGCTTGAAGCGGCCCGAGAGGCGACCCTTGGCGTGGAACAGCCGCGCCTGGTAGATGCCGCGGGCACGCAGCTCGGTGTCCACGCCCAGGTCAGCGTCGAAGGTTTCTGGCAGGAAGTACAAGTGGCCGGCAATGGTGCTGGTTTCCTGCACGCTCTGGCCGTCCTTGTCGATCCAGCGGCGCTGGAGCTTGCGGTAGGGCACCACCAGCAACGGGCCGCTGATCTGCTGGTCGAAACTGGCGCTCTGGGCGATGTCTCGCAGCACGCTGTCGCGCAGGTTCTGGCGCTCGTCGATGAGGTTGTTGATCATCAGCAGGGGAATCAACAGCAACACGATCAGCAGGGCTATGGTGCCGAGCTTGAAACCTAGGGTCTTGTTCATAGGGCCTCCTGTGGCAGTGGGCGCAGTGTGTGCGCCTTGCGTGGAGACCTTGGGGAGGTTGTGTGGAGATTCGGTGTTTTTGCGGGGCGCCGCAGCCCGTGTGCAGCCGGCTTGCCGGCGATGGGCAGCGCAGCGGCCCCAAGTATTTCAGCTGATACGCCGCTCCGGCAGCCACAGCCTCACCCGCACCCCGCCATCGACATTGTTCACCGCCAGCGCCCCGCCGTGCAGTTGCATCACCTCGGCCACGAAATTAAGCCCCAACCCCGTGCTCTTGCGCCCGCTCGCTGGCCGCGGCAGGGAGTAAAAGCGCTCGGCGACGCGCCCGATGGCGTAAGCCGGTATCGCCTCGCCCTGGTTGAACACACTCAGCGCAACGCGCTCGCCATCGCGCTCCAGCTCGAACAACAGCGCACCACCGGGCGGGGTGAAATCCAGCGCGTTGTCGAGCAGGTTGGCCAGCGCCTGGCGCATCAGGAACGGGTCGCACAGCAGCCACAACCCGGCCGGCACCCGCTGGCGCACCTGCAAGCCACCCGCGTCGATCCGCGCCGCATGCGCCAGCAACAGCTCATCTACCAGCGCTGCCAAGGCCACCTGCTGCTCATCCTCCAGCGCCTGCATCTGCTCGACCCGAGCCAGGTTGAGCAAACGTTCGATCATCTGCTGCAAGCGCTCGCTTTCGCGTTCGATGTTGCCGGCAAACCGCGCCCGCTGCTCGTCAGGCATATCGCCCTGCAGCAGCTCGGAGGCACCGCGGATTGCCGCCAGCGGGCTCTTCAGTTCATGGGTGAGGGTGTGCACGTAGCGCTCGACATACGCCTTGCCCTCCAACTGGGTGCGCATGCGCTCCACCGCATTGGCCAAATGCGCCAGCTCCCCGCCCTTGTAGTGCGGCAGCGCTGCGCGCTCGCCCTCGCTGACCGCCTGCGCGTACCGCGCCAGCTTGCGCAGTGAGCGCGCCAGCCACCAGGACAACGCCGCGCCAATCAACAGGCCCATGCCGATCAACCCCAACCCCAAGCCAAGCAGGCGCTGCTCGGAACGGTCGATATAGGGCTGCAGCGAACTGTTGGGCTTGGCCACGGTGACCACGCCGATGATCTTGCCATCGTCGAGAATGGGCGCCGCCACGTGCATCACCGAGGTGCTTTCATCCTCCTCGACGCTGCGCGTGGAGCGAGCACCGTATTGGCCCCGCAGGGTCAGGTAGACGTCATTCCAGCGCGAATAATCCTTGCCCAAGGCCTCGCCGCTGGAGTCGAGCAGCACGATGCCATGGGCATCGGTCACGTAGATGCGGTGGCTGACCTGGTTCTTCGCCAGGCCCCAGATCTGGGCGCCTGGGCTGCGCACGCCATAGGCCTTGAGCACCTCCGGCAAACGGCTCTGCGCCAGGGTGCCGGCCTTGACATCGTCGCGCAGGATCTCCGCCAACAGGTTGGCGGTGTCTACCAAAGTTTCTTCGGAAGACTGGCGCACTACCGGGCGAATCTGCTCACGCACCGTGTTCAGCAGGAAGTAACCCGCCAGCCCGACGAACAGGAAGTACACCAGGAAAATCCGTATGCCCAGGCGCATCAGGCCTGTTCCGGGCTATAACTGTAGCCCAGGCCGCGGTGAGTCTGGATGGGCTCGGCATCGGCGGCCACCTGGCGCAGCTTGGCGCGCAGGCTCTTGATATGGCTGTCGATGGTGCGGTCGTAGCCAGCGTCCGATGCCACGCCAAGGGCATCGAGCAGCTGCTCGCGGCTGAACACACGCTGCGGTTGCTCCAGCAGGCATTGCAACAAACGGAATTCGTGGCGGGTCAGGGCCAGTGGCTGGCTGCGGTAGCTGATCTGCATGCGCAGGGTGTCGAGCTGGAACAGTGGCGTTTCACCCAAAGGCTCGGCACGTGGCGCCATGCGCTTGAGGATAGCCCGCACCCGGGCGGCCACCTCGCGAGGGCTGAAGGGCTTGACCACGTAATCGTCAGCGCCGATTTCCAGGCCTACCACGCGGTCGATCTCACCGTCGCGGGCACTCAGGAACATCACCGGTACTTCGGTGAAGCGGCGCAGTTGGCGGCAGGTTTCGAAACCGCTGATGTCCGGCAGGCCGATGTCGAGAATGACCAGGTCGGCCGGGCGCAGGCGTTGCTGCTCGAGGGCCGCGCTGCCCAGGGTCACCCACTCGGTGCTGTGGCCGTCGGCCTGCAGGGCGTAGATCAGGGTGTCGGCGATGGCGGCTTCGTCTTCGACGATGAGAATGTGGGGCATCTGAGCGGCAAGCCTCAAGCTGCGAGCTTCAAGTAAAAGCGGATCGCGTGAACTTACACTGATCTGATGGTACTTGCAGCTTGCTGCTTCAAGCTTGCGGCTGCTGTTCAGCAGTCAGGCTTGCCTGCGGTAAAACGCTTGGCCGGGTTCACGGCGGCCTTGAATTCGCGCAGGGCCTTGGCACCCACCAGCAGCGGGTAGTTGAAGCTGCTGCGGTCCACCAGGTTCACTTCCACCGTGCGCTTCACGTCGCCCAGGCACAGCTCGAGGTCGACCACGGGCCGGCGTGAAAGCTCGGGCGCATCACCCTCATCTTCTTCATCGGCGCGGTTCTTGATCTTGCTGATGCGCGAAACCTTGTGCTCGTAGACTTTGCCGTCCGCGTCCTTGGTCGCCAGGCGGAAGCGCACCCAATCATCGCCATCGCGGGTAAAACGCTCGATGTCCTTGGCCGACAGCGACGCGGTATAGGCGCCGGTGTCCATCTTGGCCTTCAGGGTTTCGCCAAGCTCGGGCAGGGCAATGTTCTCGTAGCGGCCGTACAGCGTGGGTTCTGCGGCCATTACCGGCAGCGCCAACAGCGACAACAGGGCAAGCATCGGTTTCACAGGCAGGCTTCCTTGAGGGTGGTGAGTGCTTAGACTGTGCAAGCAGGATAGGTTCGCTGTCACAAGGGTAATCAACACACTGTGAAACATTTGTCCCGGCCGCTGGGCATTGGACATTTGGCGTAGGCAGCGGCGCTGCTTATCATTGCCGCCCGTTTATTACCCACAACAAGAGTTTCCCTATGCGTCACCTGCTTACCGGCATTCTTACGACCACCCTGCTGCTGATCAACACGGTGGTGATGATCTGCCCGCTGCTGGTCTTCGCCCTGCTCAAACTGGTGTTGCCGGGCCGGTGGCGTGACTACGCCTCCGCTGCCGTAATGTGGGTCGCCGAAGCCTGGTCGGAAATCGACAAGGCCATTTTTGCCTTGTGTATCCCGACCCAATGGGACATCCGCGGCGTCGAGAACCTGCGCAAGGACACTTCGTACCTGGCCGTGAGCAACCACCAGACCTGGGTGGATATTCCCGCACTGATCGAGAGCCTCAACCGTCGCACGCCGTTCTTCAAGTTCTTCCTCAAAAAGGAGCTGATCTGGGTGCCGCTGCTGGGCCTGGCCTGGTGGGGGCTGGATTACCCGTTCATGAAGCGCTACAGCAAGGCATTTCTGGAAAAGCACCCCGAGCTCAAGGGCAAGGACCTGGAAATCACCAAGGCGGCCTGTGAACTGTTCAAGCGCCAGCCAGTGACTGTAGTGAATTACCTTGAAGGCACCCGCTTTACCGAAGCCAAGCGCCAGGAGCAGCAATCGCCTTACCGCTACCTGCTCAAGCCCAAGGCCGGGGGTGTAGCCTTTGTGCTGGCGGCGTTGGGTGAACAGCTGGATGCGTTGCTGGACGTGACCATCGTCTACCCCGGCGACAAGGCGCCCGGGTTCTGGGATTTGTTAAATGGCAGCATTAGCCGGGTGATTATCGACATTCAGGTGCGTGAGCTGGACCCGGCGTTGTGGGGTGGGGATTACGAAAGTGACCCTGCGTTCCGGCAGACGGTGCAGGCTTGGGTGAACCAGTTGTGGCTGGAGAAGGATCAGCGAATAGAGAAACTTCGGGCGGAGATTGGCTGAAATCTGCGCCGCCTGATCGGGCCTCATCGCGGGCAAGCCCGCTCCTACAAGGACACCACCAAGCCTGTAGGAGCGGATTTACCCGCGATGAGGCCGGCACAGGCACTGCACAACCACCATTAAAAGCCACGCTAATAATCGGCATTAGAATTACTTCTTTGTCATCATCCGGCCTAGCGGATAAAAATCGATCAAAGCACAACTACAAAAAAGCCTGGATCGATCAATGGCCAACCAACCTAGCTCCGCCCCGCCCCAGCTTCGCCGCGTCCTGGGCCTGCCCGCCCTGGTGTTTTTCGGCTTGGTCTACATGGTCCCGCTGACCATCTTCACCACCTACGGCATCGTCACCGAACTCACCGGCGGCCGCACCGCTGGGGCCTACCTGGTCACGCTGCTGGCCATGCTGTTTACCGCTGCGTCCTATAGTTTCATGGTCAAACGCTTCCCGGTCGCGGGCTCGGCGTACTCCTACACCAACGTGGCGTTCGGCCAGAACATAGGCTTCCTGGCCGGCTGGTCATTGCTGCTCGACTACCTGTTCCTGCCGATGATCAACTACTTGCTCATCGGCCTGTTCCTCAACATCGCCTTCCCAGCCGTTCCCGCCTGGGCCTTCGTGCTCGCCTCCATCGCCCTGGTGACCGTGCTCAACGTGGTTGGCATCAATTCGGTGGCCAAGACCAGCAACGTGATCGTCGGCGCGCAGATCGTCTTCATCGGCGTGTTCGTCGCGCTGTCGTGGCAGGGCCTGGGCAACGGCCAGCCGCTGGACTTGCTGGCGCCGCTGAGCGGTGATGGCAGCGCCCCCGGCTTCGGCCCGCTGATGGCCGGCGCGGCGGTACTGTGCCTGTCGTTCCTGGGCTTCGATGCTGTGTCCACCCTGGCCGAGGAAAGCCGCAACGCCCGCCGCGACGTGCCCCGGGCGATCATCCTCACCACGCTGTTCGCCGGCCTCTTGTTCACCGTACTGGCTTACGTGAGCCAGCTGGTACTGCCGGGCAGCACCTTCGCCAATGCCGATGCGGCCGCCAACGAGGTGATGCTCAAGGCGGGCGGGCAGTTCCTGGCCAACTTCTTCACTGCCGCCTATGTGGCCGGCAGCCTCGGCTCGGCCCTGGCCTCCCAGGCAGCGGTGTCGCGCATCCTCTACACCATGGGCCGTGACCGGGTGCTGCCGCAGCGTACCTTCGGCCACCTTTCGCCACGCCTTGGCACACCGGTGTACGCCATCTTGCTGGTGTCGGCGTTCTCGTTGCTGGCGTTGGTGATCGACCTGGCCACCCTCGCCTCGCTGATCAGCTTTGGCGCGTTGGTGGCGTTCTCGGCGGTGAACCTGGCAGTGGTGAAAACCCACCTGATGGATGACAGCGCACAGCGTAACCTCAAGGGCCTGATGTGCTATGGCGTGGTGCCGCTGGTGGGGTTGAGCCTGACCTTGTGGCTGTGGACCAGCCTGTCGGCGCTGACGATGGTGATCGGATTGTGCTGGTTTGCCCTGGGCCTGGCTTATCTCGCGATGCTGACGGCTGGCTTCCGCCGCCCGGTGCGGGTGGTGGGTTTCTCTGAGACCGCTTGACTCCAAGGTGGCCACGGAAGGGCCGCTGCATGAGACCTAACATTTCTGCCAGTAGCGTAAATTGTCGCGCACCCTGAGACTATTACTCGAATCTGCCGCGGGGAACAGCACCAATGGAACGCATCAGCTCGAAGACATTTCGCTTTTATCAGGGCCGCTATCTTGCTCTGATGCTCACGGGAGATCGATGCCAGGGCATCTTGCGCCATCAGCATCAGCCGCTTGCCCTGTTACAGGATCAGCAGCTTGAGCCGTTGGTGTGTGATGCCCAGGACTCAATCCATGGAGCAAGTCCTGACTGCCTCTCTGGCTTTAACCCCTACGGATATCGCCGTTTAGCCATGAACAGCTTGCCAATTGCCTACACCGGTGAATGGTTGGAGCCGCTCATTGGCGGATATCTATTGGGAAACGGTTATCGGGCCTATAGCACGACCCTGATGCGCTTCCAATCCCCCGACAACTTGAGCCCGTTCGGGGAAGGCGGATTGAACGCTTATAGTTACTGCAGCGGTGATCCTATCAATTACACTGACACCACTGGGCACATGATGAAGAAAACTCCAGCCTTGCGCCCTCGAGTTCTGCGAGACCGTGACGTGGGATCTCGTCCAGCCAGTTCTCAAGCTCTCCGCGAAACTCAAAAAATTCAACCTCCTGGTATAACGGCGAATTTGGAACCCTCGACATCAAGCCCGCAGCCCAACACCAAGATAGTTTGGAATGAGGAACATGACAATGCAGTGAGAGAAAGAGTACGAGGGGTGTTTGCGCCTTTACATAATAGGCCAAGAACCGGAACAACCGCCAAACTAAACGTTGTAATACAGAATTTTAGCCTTAACGATAACAGGGGTGAGGCGGGCAGTCATAACCCGGCGCCGCCTGCAAGAAAAGCTTCATTGTTCAAGCGCTTTAAACGGTGGGTTTTGTGTGGTGCGCGACCAACCTCAGGGAACTCAGAGGCAACCGGCGCTACGCAACCAGCCCCAACAGAATCAATAAGCATTCGCGGGACACGCGAATAAACCCTCCTCTGCCTGATGTACAATCCGAGAGGTGCCTCGGCCCTTTGGTAGGTCAAAGAAGTCGAGGCACTGAGGGATCAGATCAGGATTACGCAATTATCAAAAACCCCATCATACCGAAGGGGGCACAGACGCTGTCGGGGCCGACCAAAGACTACCCAAATACTTCAGCAACGCGCAGCCAATTTGCTCACTACGCTGGCAAGCGAACTGAAGCCAGTGTAATGCCAAGAGGCTGTTGAGCTATCGCACGGTGCCGCTGGTGGGTTGAACTTGACCTTGTGGGTGTGGACCAACCTGTCGGCGCTCACCCTGGTAATGGCCTGTGCTGGTTCGCGCTGGCGCTTGCGTATCTGGCGGTACTGACTGCCGGCTTGCGTCGCCCGGTTAGCCTGGTGGACTTCTCCGAAGCCGCCTGACTGGTAATACGTGCTGGCTGCACCGGCCTCATCGCCGGCAAGCCGGCTCCCACAGGTTCACCGCTGCACTTGAAGTCGGTGAGTACCCAGTGGGAGCCGGCTTGCCGGCGATAGGGCCAGCAGCGGCCCTGCATACCCTTCAGACCGAAGGCTGAGCCAACGGCGCCGGCGTAGTCCACAAACTCCCCAGGTTCTGCAACAACGACCCGGCAATCCCCTGCTGGCCCAGGTACTGCAGAATCAACGGCGCAAACTGCCCGATCATGCCGGTATCCATCCCCAACGCCTTGAACGCATTGTCCAGGTCGCTGCGGTTTTCAACGTCATTGCCCAGCGCATTGCTCAACGCCGACTGGCTTTCGCTGTTCTTGCCCAGCAGCTCACCCAACCCGCTCAACCCGCCCAGCGCATTGGCGCCCGACAGCAGGTCCAGCCCAGGCACGGCCTTGGTCAATTGGCCGTAATCGTCAGCGCTCAAGTTATTGCGCGCCAGCCCCAACATCGCCCCTGCCCCGCCCACGGCCTGCTCCGGCGTGATCTTAAGTTCGCTGCCCAGCGTATTGAGCAAATTGGCCTGCGCCTCGGGCGCCTGCACCTGGCCCTGCTGCTTCTGGTTCTGCATGGCCGACACAGCGTTGGCGGCATCGCTGAGGTTGAAGGCGAACACCGGGCTTGCGGCCAGGGTCATCAGGGTTGCCAGGGTGAGAGCTTTCATCGAATGGGACCTCGTGGGCCGGGATGGCCTGGGAAACGAGGGGTTTGACTGGTAGCTCGGTAGTTTGTTCCTGACCGTTCGGTACCTGATAAAACTGCCAGTTGTTGCCACTTGAGTAGACGGGCAGAGTACACCAACTACTCTTCTGCTTAGGGATAGCTATCATGACATCCGTATTGAGCACCAACGAGCGAAAATCAGACGATTCAAAGCGACCGGCAGCCAACCCTGCACCCCTTAACGTCAAACATTTCTACCAGAACAAACGCTTGGCAACAGAAGTTTCTTTGCAAGGTAGTCAACACATGCTCTTGGCAAACGATACGGTTCTGGCTCAGCTGGGAACAGCAGGAGAAGCTAGAATATTACAAGTCTCCCACACAAATTCAGTGTTAGGAGCTCGGTCAGAGTCAGCGGCTTACTCACCCTACGGCCATTTGGCAGTCGGGCAAATGGTAGCGTTGCTCGGCTTTAATGGGCAGTGGCAAGACCCCATTTCTCAGACATATCCATTAGGCAACGGGCATCGGCTTTTTCACACCTCAATAGCACGCTTTCTTAGCCCAGACAGTCTAAGCCCCTTCGGTGAAGGCGGGATTAATTCGTATGCTTATTGCGCAGGAGACCCTATAAACTTTACTGATCCATCTGGCCAATTGAGTATAAATTTCTTCGGCAGGAGAATTTCTTCAAAACCCTCAGCATCCACCCTTCCCAATATAGAAAACAAGATAAGTAAGATTTCGCAATCTGACATCTCAGACCAAGCGAAAACCATTCAAATTAAACAGCAATTAATCAAACTCGATGCCGCAATCAAACAGGCCGGCACCTACATCAAGACACAATCGGGAAGACTAGATTCAGCACGAATCGGTTACAGCCTTGCATCAGGAAACCTTTCCGATGCAAGACAGCGTAAATTCGACCCATGGCTGATTCAACGCCTTGAAAAAAAGGCATCAAAAAAAATGGAAAGAGTCGTTCACTACGAACAAAAAATCGAAATCGCAGAAACTCACAAAAGTAAACTAATTGCATACAAGTCAACTCAAAGCAATACTGATAGTACGATGCAAACTCAAAGCATCCCTGCCAGTTCGGCGATGCCTAGCGTAAGAAACCAATAAAAATTCATACCTTGTGATACTCAATCGGGCCGTGCATTGAATATTTTGAGACCCATCCGCGCCTGCTCTAGTTTGCTGACTTATAGCCTGGCCTAGTCGAATGGAAGCTGTGGGACTTATACCGGTATAGGCGTAGCGGATGCTCGCTACACCTATTCCCCTCTGATCTTCCGATAATTCTCATTACCTGTAGGACGTTTCTGAATTACAGTCCTAGGCCGCTTAAGCCATTGCGGTGATCTGGGTTGAGCCCTAGTCTCGGGCGGTCGTTGCCAAATCATCGACCGGCTTTGACAGGCCGACCAGAAAATCCTCATGGCTTTTGCCCTCGATGGCTGCTGTGTATGGGGCACTTCGTGTGCGCCGGGTTTTTTGGCTTTTTCTACCGGTCTGTCAACCCATGCACAGCTGCCACCCTCTTGTTTGACAGCAACGGGTGGTGGCCCCTATCGAGAAAAAACCAATGCTTAAGATGGTCCCCGATCCACCCCATATCTCCCATTCCCTAGAAGACACCCTGATCCAGGCCACGGACTACGCGCTGTGCGCCAAAACCGTCACGCAGCAGGCGATTCTGCTGCAGCCCAAGTCGCCGGTTTCGATCTTGATGATGGCTACGATGCACGAACTTGAAGCGCTGCGGGTGTTGCTTGAGGCGGCGTTGATCCAGGTGCAGATGCCGGCTCAGCCGCGAATTTGGCACTAAGGCTCAAGCCACTTGTTGGCTGGTCTGGCCTCATCGCGGGTAAACCCGCTCCTACAAGTGCAGCGCATGGCAACGGCCAGCGCAGAGCCTGTAGGAGCGGGTTCACCCGCGATGAGGCCCGACCAGCCGGTAGAGAACTGACCCTCACAGGCGTGATGGAAGGCGACCAGCAACTGATATGGGCTTCCCACTACCTGAGCGCGATGGCCAAGGCGCTGCTGGATGATGCCGAGTTGGGCATGGTCCGCTGAGTAATCGGTTTGCAGGGCTGGCCTCTTCGCGGGCGAGCCCGCTTCTACAAGTTATGAATAAGTACTGAGGGAGGCTGCAAAACTGTTATTTCTGCCAGTAGGAAAATCCCTGCGTTTGTTCAAAATAGGCGTCAAGCAGACCATTTAAAACCAGTGCGAGAGGGACTGAATCATGTCTACAGCAGCGAAACGAACGCGTTTCTTCTATCAAGCCAATCAGATCGTTTCCGTGCAGGAAGGTAACCAGCTTCTCGCCATTTTCCGCAACGGTGCATTACCGCTGGCAGAGCTGAGCGCGGACCCGACGAGAGGCAGCGCCTTGCTTGCCACCGATACCCCAGGATCGGTACTCGCTGTGCAACAACCAAGCGTACAAGCAGAAAAAAGCCCCTCAACATGAGGGGCTTTTCATTACCTCAGGGCATCAAGCCGCACCCCACATCTTGTGCGGGTCGATCACGAATTTCTTCGGCACGCCTGCATCAAACTCGCCATAGCCTTCCGGCGCCTGGTCCAGGTTGATCACCTGCACGCCCACCACTTCAGCGATGTTGATGCGGTCCCACATGATCGCCTGCATCAGCTGGCGGTTGTACTTCATGGTCGGGGTTTGGCCAGTGTGGAAGCTGTGCGACTTCGCCCAGCCCAGGCCGAAGCGGATGCTAAGCGCGCCGATCTTGGCGGCGGCATCGACCGCGCCCGGGTCTTCGGTCACGTACAGGCCTGGTATACCGATGCTGCCAGCAACGCGGGTCACCTGCATCAGTGAGTTCAGCACGGTGGCTGGGGCTTCGTGCTTGGCCCCTTCGTGGCCATGGCCGCGGGCTTCGAAGCCGACCGCATCCACGGCGCAGTCCACTTCAGGCTCGCCAAGGATGTCGATGATCTGCTCGTGCAGCGGGGTGTCCTTGGACAAGTCGACGACTTCGAAGCCCTGGGACTTGGCGTGGGCCAGGCGGGCCGGGTTGAGGTCGCCGACGATCACGCAGGCGGCGCCCAGCAGGCGGGCGGAGGCCGCAGCGGCCAAGCCGACCGGGCCGGCACCGGCAACATAGACGGTGCTGCCTGGGCCTACGCCCGCAGTCACGGCGCCGTGGTAGCCCGTCGGCAGAATGTCGGACAGGCAGGTCAGGTCACGGATCTTTTCCATGGCCTTGTCGCGGTCCGGCAGTTTCAGCAGGTTGAAGTCGGCATACGGCACCAGCACATATTCGGCTTGGCCACCGGTCCAGTCGCCCATGTCGACATAACCGTAGGCACCACCGGCGCGGGCCGGGTTGACGGTGAGGCAGACACCGGTGTGCATTTCTTTGCACGAGCGGCAGCGGCCGCAGGCAACGTTGAACGGTACCGACACCAGGTCGCCGATTTTCAGGCGTTCTACATCGCGCCCCAGTTCGACGATTTCACCGGTAATTTCGTGGCCCAGTACCAGGCCGACCTGGGCAGTGGTGCGGCCGCGGACCATGTGCTGGTCGGAGCCGCAGATGTTGGTGGAAACCACCTTGAGGATGACGCCGTGTTCGATTTTCTTGCCGCGCGGGTCCTGCATTTTCGGGTAGTCGATCTTCTGCACTTCGACCTTGCCGGCGCCGAGATATACCACTCCACGATTGCCAGACATTGCTTTTACCTCGCTTGGTTTTTATTTATGCAGCGTTGGTTGAAGCGCCGCCATCCATGGGCGGCATGTGTTACTGGAATGCAGGGAATTGTGGGCCTGATGGGGCCAAATGCGCTGACTGAAAACGACAGGGGGATGCCTTTTTACGGCAGTGGAAATTGGCTAGGCCTAATCGCCGGCAAGCCGACTCCCACAGGTAAACCACAGGCCTCAAGCCTGGCGCATTACTTGTGGGAGCCGGCTTGCCGGCGATGAGGCCCGAGAGACCGCTACAGAACCACAGTCCGGTTGGCGTTGAGGAACACCCGCCGCTCGATGTGATACCCCACCGCCCGCGCCAAGGTCAGGCACTCGATATCACGCCCCTTGGCGATCAGGTCTTCGGGGTAATGGCTGTGGTCCACCACCTCGACCCCCTGGGCAATGATCGGCCCTTCATCCAGGTCGTTGTTGATGTAGTGCGCAGTCGCCCCGACCATCTTCACCCCCTTGTTGTACGCCTGATGGTAAGGCTTGGCGCCCTTGAACCCCGGCAACAGCGAGTGGTGAATGTTGATCGCCCAGCCATCCAGGCGCCGGCACAGCTCAGGTGACAGCACCTGCATGTAACGAGCAAGGATGACCAGTTCGGCGCCGGTTTCCTCGACCACCTGCAGCACCTTGCGCTCTTGCCCGGCCTTGTCGTTGGGGTCGAGTGCGAAGTGGTAGTAGGGAATCTTGTGCCAGTGCGCCAAGGGTTCGAGGTCGGGGTGGTTGGACACCACCGCGACCACGTCCATGCCCAGCTGGCCAATGCGCTGGCGGTACAGCAGATCGTTCAGGCAGTGGTCGGCCTTGGACACCATGATCACCACCTTGGGGCGGTGATTGGGCGCGGTCAGCTCGAAGGCCATGCCGAACGCTTCGCTGCGCTCGGCGAGGCCGGCGCGGAAGCCGGCCTCGTCGAAATCGTCCGGCTGGCGGAACTCCACGCGAATGAAGAAGCGCCCCGACTGCCGGTCATCGAAGGAGTGGTGCTCCGTCACGTAGCAGCGCTGCTCGAAGAGGAAACGCGTCACCACGTCGACGGTGCCGAGCATGCTCGGGCAGTCGGCGGTGAGAATCCAGGTATCCGGTGCCCGACTCATGTTCTGCTCTCCTTAGGCTTCGATGCTCAGGCCGTATTCAGCCGAAGCGTCCTGCAGCCACAGCCACCAGTAGTCGGCGAAGCTGCGGCGAATCACCAGCTCCCAGGTGTCTTCGGCGGTGCGGCGGATCACCAGTTGCGATTTGGCGAACACGGTGCCGACGGCCTTGCCCACCGGGAAGTTGTTCGGGTGCACATCATAGCTGGTGGATTTCATCAGCACTTCGCGCACGTTCGGGCCGCGCAGCTCCAGCAAGCTTTGCCCGCCGCTGACGTTAACCACCTGGATGTGCTGGCCTTCGAGGGCCGCGCGCAGCTTCTGCTCGACGGCGAACTCCTGGCCGCCAGGCACGATCAGCAGCCACTCATCCGGGCCCAGCCACTGCAGCGACATCTCGTTGTTGGCGACCACGGTCAGGGCCACCGGCAGCTCCAGGCCCAGGGCCTTGTGCACGCCTGCGGCGAATTCCGGGTTGTGGCCGTCGCCACGCAGGGTCAGGTGACCGAGGAATTTCTTCTCGCGCAGGGTCACGCCTGCGTTCTTGCGGCCTTTACCAACCAGGCTGGCCAGGTCGGCGTGGTGCAGTGGCGACTGGGCCTTGGCTTCGGCGCCGGGGTTTTGCTGGAAGACGTTGATAGCGCTCATTTGTTACCTGCCTTGAATTCTTGGTGGTCGATACGACGCAGCTTGCAGGGTGTGTTTACCGGCCTCATCGCCGGCAAGCCGGCTCCCACAGGGACCGCACCTACCTTCAGAACTGCATCGAACCTGTGGGAGCCGGCTTGCCGGCGATAGGGCCAGCCGGCTCACCACAGGGCCCGGAGTCAAACGTTCTGCCGCTCACCCTTCGGATCGAAGAACACCGAAGACACGATTTCGGCCTCGATCACGCTGCCATCGGCCTGCGGCGAATAAACACGCTCGCCCATGCGCTTGAGGCCGCCCTTGACCACACCCATGGCGAACGAATAGCCCAGGGAGTTGGAGGCGTAGCTGGAGGTGACGTGGCCAACCATGTCCATCGGGATTGGCTGTTTGGGGTCGAACACCAGCTGGGCGCCTTCCGGCAGCCACTTGGTCGGGTCCACAGGCTTGAGGCCCACCAGCTGCTTGCGGTTCTCGCGCAGGCAGTCTTCGCGGTTCATGCCACGCAGGCCGATCCACGAGAACGGCTTGTTGCGGCCCACGCACCAGCTCATGTTCAGGTCGTCGGGGTTCATCGAGCCGTCAGTGTCCTGGCCGACGATGATGAAGCCCTTCTCGGCACGCAGTACGTGCATGGTCTCGGTGCCGTATGGGGTCAGGTTGAACTGCTTGCCGGCCTCGATGACTTTTTCCAGCACGCCCATGGCGTAGTTGGCCTGCACGTTGATTTCGTACGACAGTTCACCGGTGAACGAAATACGGAACACACGGGCCGGCACGCCGCCGACAGTGCCTTCCTTCCAGGTCATGAACGGGAAGGCTTCCTTGTCCAGGTCGATGTCGTCGGTCAGCTCGCTGAGCAGCTTGCGGCTGTTGGGGCCGGACAGGGTCAAGGTGGCCCAGTGGTCGGTGACGGAGGTGAAGTACACCTTCATTTCCGGCCATTCGGTCTGGTGGTACAGCTCGAGCCACTGCAGCACGCGCGCAGCGCCGCCGGTGGTGGTGGTCATGTAGAAGTGGTTGTCGCCGACGCAGGCGGTCACGCCGTCGTCGAAGACCATGCCGTCTTCCTTGCACATCAGGCCGTAGCGCGCCTTGCCCACGTCAAGCTTGGTCCAGGCGTTGCTGTAGATGCGGTTGAGGAACTCGCGCGCGTCCGGGCCCTGGATGTCGATCTTGCCCAGGGTCGAGGCGTCCAGCAGGCCCACGCTGTCGCGCACGGCCTTGCATTCGCGGGCCACGGCGGTGTGGATATCTTCACCGGCTTTCGGGAAGTACCACGGGCGCTTCCACTGGCCGACGTCTTCGAACTCGGCGCCGTTCTTCACGTGCCAGGCATGCAGAGCCGTGAAGCGCACAGGCTCGAACAGGTGGCCACAGTGGCGGCCCGCTACCGCGCCGAAGGTCACCGGCGTGTAGTTGGGGCGGAACATGGTGGTGCCCATTTCCGGGATGGTGATGCCGATCGAACGGGCGGCAATGGCCAGGCCGTTGATATTGCCCAGCTTGCCCTGGTCGGTACCGAAGCCCAGCGCGGTGTAGCGCTTGACGTGCTCGACCGACTCGAAGCCTTCACGGGTGGCCAGTTCGATGCCGGCGGCGGTCACGTCGTTCTGCTGGTCGACAAACTGCTTCGGCCCTTTGCTGCCTTTGTCGTGCGGCACCTGGAACAGCGCCACGGTGGCCTCTTCCTTGCGCGCAACGGTCTTTGGCAGGGTGCCAACGGTGGCCTTGAAACCGGCTTCGGTGGCTGCGCGTGCGCCGCCTTCGAAACCATCGGCAATCACGTCACCCAGGGCATACACACCGTGGATGCCGCCGACGCACTCGCGCTTTTGCGGGGCATCACCCGGCACGAAGCCAAGAATGTCATCACGCCATACCGGGCGGCCGCCCAGGTGCGAAGCCAGGTGGACGATTGGGCTGTAACCACCGGAAGTGGCGATCAGGTCGCACTCAAGGGTTTCGCCTGGGCTGGTCACCTTGTGTGCCTGTACATCGATGGCCGCCACGCGGGCGCCGGTGACGTGCTTGCTGCCTTTGGCCTCGACCACGGCGCTGGAGGTGAGGATGCGAATGCCTTTGGCACGGGCCTCTTCAACCAGCGAACCACGCGGGTTGTGGCGGGCATCGGCGATGGCGACCACCTGCAGGCCAGCGTCGTGCCAGTCCAGCGCGGCGCGGTAGGCGTGGTCGTTGTTGGTCGAAAGCACCAGCTTGCGGCCAGGTGCCACGCCGTAGCGGCGCACATAGGTAGAGACAGCGCCGGCCAGCATGTTGCCCGGAACATCGTTGTTGCCATACACCAGCGGGCGCTCGTGGGCACCGGCGGCCAGCACCACGCGTTTGGCGCGCACACGGTGCACACGGTGACGCACCTGGCCGATCGGGGCGCGGTCGCCCAGGTGGTCGGTGAGGCGCTCGTGAATGGTCAGGAAGTTGTGGTCGTGGTAACCATTGACCGTGGCGCGTGGCAGCAGGGTCACTTCCGGCAGGCTTTCCAGCTCCTTGACCACGGCATTCACCCAGTCGGCGGCCGGCTTGCCGTCGAGGGTTTCGCGGCTGTCGAGCAGGCTGCCACCGAACTCTTCCTGTTCGTCGGCGAGGATCACCCGCGCACCGCTGCGTGCAGCGGCCAGCGCGGCAGCCAGGCCGGCAGGGCCGGCGCCGACGATCAGCACGTCGCAGTGCTGGTTCATGTAGTCGTAGCTGTCCGGGTCGTTCTGCAGAGGCGCACGGCCAAGGCCTGCCGCTTTACGGATGTACTTCTCGTAAGTCATCCAGAACGATTTGGGGTACATGAAGGTTTTGTAGTAGAAGCCCGGCGGCATCATGCTGCCGCCGACCTTGCCGAGGATGCCCATGACGTCGTTGTTGACGTTCGGCCAGCCGTTGGTGCTGGTAGCCACCAGGCCTGCGTACAGCGCCTGCTGGGTGGCACGCACGTTGGGGATCTGGGTGGCTTCGCTGGAGCCGATCTGCAGGATGGCGTTCGGCTCTTCGGTACCGGCGGCGATGATGCCGCGCGGGCGCGAGTACTTGAAGCTGCGGCCGACGATGTCGACGCCGTTGGCCAGCAGCGCGGCAGCCAGGCTGTCACCGGCATAACCCTGGTAGGTCTTGCCGTTGAAGGTGAAGTTCAGGACCTTGCTGCGGTCGATACGGCCGCCGCTGGCGAGGCGATAGGTCTGGCTCATACTTTTTCCCCTTGGCCTTTGACGGTCGACGGTGCGCTGCTCTGCTTGCCGTTGGCGGTCACCTGCGGCTTCTCGCCAATTTTGTAGGTTTCCAGAATTTCGTAGGTCACGGTGTCGCGGGTAACGTTGAAGTACTGACGGCAGCCGGCAACGTGGTCCCACAGTTCATGGTGAATACCGCGCGGGTTGTCGCGGAAGAACATGTAGGTCCCCCACTCCTCGTCGGAGCAGGCGGCAGGGTCCAGCGGGCGGGCGATGTGCGCCTGGCCAGAGGCGTGGAACTCTTCTTCGGAGCGCAGCTCGCCGCAGTGGGGACAGAAAATATGCAACATGACGGTGTCTCCGGTTAGTGGGCGACGGCGGCGGCGCCGTGTTCGTCGATCAGTGCGCCGTTGTAGAAACGGTCCATGGAGAACGGCGCAGCCAGCGGGTGCATCTCGCCTTTGGCCAGGCTGGCGGCGAAGACGTTGCCCGAGCCCGGGGTGGCCTTGAAGCCACCGGTGCCCCAGCCGCAGTTGAAGAACATGTTCTTGACTGGGGTCTTGGAGATGATCGGGCAGGCGTCCGGCGAAGTGTCGACGATGCCGCCCCACTGGCGGTTCATGCGCACGCGCGAGAGGTTGGGGAACATCTCGACGATCGCCTGCAGGGTGTGCTCGATCACCGGGTACGAACCACGCTGGCCGTAGCCGACCCAGCCGTCGATACCGGCACCGATCACCAGGTCGCCCTTGTCGGACTGGCTGATGTAGCCGTGCACGGCGTTGGACATGATCACACTGTCGATGATCGGCTTGATCGGCTCGGACACCAGGGCTTGCAGCGGGTGCGATTCCAGCGGCAGGCGGAAGCCGGCCAGCTTGGCCATGTGCCCGGAGTTGCCCGCAGTGACCACACCGACGCGCTTGGCACCAATGAAGCCCTTGTTGGTTTCCACACCGATGACCGCGCCGTTTTCCTTGCGAAAACCAATCACTTCGGTCTGCTGGATCAGGTCTACGCCCAAAGCGTCTGCAGCACGGGCGTAGCCCCAGGCCACGGCGTCGTGACGGGCCACGCCACCACGGCGCTGAACTGTAGCGCCGAGCACCGGGTAACGGGCGTTCTTCGAGCAGTCCAGGTACGGGATTTCAGCCGCAACCTGGGCGGTATTGAGCAGCTCGCCATCGACGCCGTTCAGCCGGTTGGCGCTGACGCGGCGCTCGGAGTCACGGATGTCCTGCAGGGTGTGGCACAGGTTGTAGACGCCACGCTGGGAAAACATCACGTTGTAGTTGATGTCCTGGGACAAGCCCTCCCAAAGCTTCATGGCATGTTCGTACAAGTGCGCCGACTCGTCCCACAGGTAGTTGGAACGCACGATGGTGGTGTTACGGGCGGTGTTGCCGCCGCCCAGGTAACCCTTCTCGATCACCGCGACGTTGGTGATGCCGTGTTCCTTTGCCAGGTAATAGGCCGTGGCCAGGCCATGGCCGCCACCGCCAACGATGACCACGTCGTAGACCTTTTTAGGGGTCGGCGTGCGCCACATGCGCTGCCAGTTTTCGTGGTGGCTGAGGGAGTGTTTGAAGAGGCCGAAGCCCGAGTAGCGTTGCATGGTCGTTTACTCCACTCAGCGGTAAACAGGGAAGTCTGCGCACAGGGCGGCGACGTTTTTCGCCACATCGGCTTCAACGTCGGCGTCACCGAGGTTGTCGAGGATGTCGCAGATCCAGCCGGCCAGTGCCACGCACTGGGCGACCTTGAAGCCGCGGGTAGTCACAGCCGGGGTGCCGATGCGCAGGCCGGAGGTGACGAACGGCGACTGCGGGTCGTTCGGCACGGCGTTCTTGTTGACGGTGATGTGCGCGCGGCCCAGGGCGGCGTCGGCATCTTTACCGGTAAGGCCCTGGCGGATCAGGCTGACCAGGAACAGGTGGTTGTCGGTACCGTCGGACACCACGTCGTAGCCGCGGTCGATGAACACCTGGGCCATGGCCTGGGCGTTTTCGATGACCTGTTTCTGGTAGCTCTTGAACTCAGGCTCCAGCGCTTCCTTGAAGCACACGGCCTTGGCGGCGATGACGTGCATCAGCGGGCCGCCCTGGGCGCCCGGGAACACGGCAGCGTTGAGCTTTTTCTCGATTTCTTCGTTGGACTTGGCCAGGATCAGGCCGCCACGTGGGCCGCGCAGGGTCTTGTGGGTAGTGGTGGTGACCACGTCGGCGAACGGGATCGGGTTGGGGTACAGGCCAGCGGCAACCAGGCCGGCAACGTGGGCCATGTCGACGAACAGCAACGCACCCACCTTGTCGGCGATGGCACGGAAGCGTGGGAAGTCGAGGGTCTTGGAGTAGGCCGAGAAGCCGGCAACGATCATTTTCGGCTTGTGCTCGACGGCCAGGCGCTCGACTTCGTCGTAGTCGATCAGCCCGGTGTCGGTGTTGATGCCGTACTGCACAGCGTTGTACAGCTTGCCCGAGGACGACACCTTGGCGCCGTGGGTCAGGTGGCCGCCGTGGGCCAGGCTCATGCCGAGGATCGTGTCACCGGCCTGCAGCAGGGCCAGGTAGACCGCGCCGTTGGCCGAAGAGCCGGAGTGCGGCTGGACGTTGGCGTAGTCAGCGCCGAACAGCTGCTTGGCGCGCTCGATGGCCAGCGCTTCGACCTTGTCGACGTGTTCGCAGCCGCCGTAGTAACGCTTGCCTGGGTAGCCTTCGGCGTATTTGTTGGTCAGGCCGCTGCCTTGGGCCTGCATCACGCGCTTGCTGGTGTAGTTCTCCGAGGCGATCAGCTCGATGTGATCTTCCTGGCGCTGTTCTTCGGCATTCATCGCCGCCAGCAGTGCGTCGTCATAACCCTGGATCTGGTCTTGCTTGCTGAACATCGTGTTTCTCCCGGCAGCGATCGTTTCTTGTCTGTAAGGCACTGTGGCCCTTTGTGGCGATGGTATGACTGGCCGGGGTGGGTCAGATGCCTGCGCACGCCTTGCAATGGCGCGTTTACGACATTGCCATTGGTGTCGTTCACACCGGCCCTATCGCCGGCAAGCCGGCTCCCACAGAGTCCTTAGGTGCCTGGGCCATTGTGGGGGCCGGCTTGCCGGCGATAGGGCCGGTGTGAACAATCGATAAAATCAACCGCTACACAGTTGTATAGGCAACCGCTGAATCGATGGTTTAGAGTGCTGTTCTGCGTCGTTCACAGGACCGTGCCATGACAGATAAGAGCCAACAATTCGCCAGCGACAACTATTCCGGCATCTGCCCCGAAGCCTGGGCAGCCATGGCCAAGGCCAACATGGGCCACGACCGCGCCTACGGCGACGACCAGTGGACCGAGCGTGCATCGGAATACTTTCGCAAGCTGTTCGAAACCGACTGCGAAGTGTTCTTCGCCTTCAACGGTACCGCCGCCAACTCCCTGGCCCTGGCCTCGCTGTGCCAGAGCTACCACAGCGTCATCTGCTCCGAGACCGCCCACGTCGAAACCGACGAATGCGGCGCGCCGGAGTTCTTCTCCAACGGCTCAAAGCTGCTCACCGCGCCCAGCGTAAATGGCAAGCTGACGCCGGAATCGATCCGTGAAGTGGCGCTCAAGCGCCAAGATATCCACTACCCCAAGCCCCGCGTGGTCACCCTCACCCAGGCCACCGAGGTAGGCACCGTGTACCGCCCCGACGAGCTCAGGGCAATCAGCGCAACGTGCAAGGAGCTGGGCCTTAACCTGCACATGGACGGCGCGCGCTTTACCAATGCCTGCGCATTTCTCGGCTGCAGCCCGGCCGAGCTGACCTGGAAGGCCGGTGTCGATGTGTTGTGCTTTGGCGGTACCAAGAACGGCATGGCGGTGGGTGAGGCGATCCTGTTCTTCAACCGGCAGCTGGCCGAAGACTTCGACTACCGCTGCAAGCAGGCCGGGCAGCTGGCTTCAAAAATGCGCTTCCTGTCGGCGCCTTGGGTCGGGCTGCTGGAAGACGGCGCCTGGCTGCGCCATGGCAACCACGCCAACCATTGCGCGCAGTTGCTTGCGTCGTTGGTGAGTGATTTGCCGGGGGTAGAGCTGATGTTCCCGGTGGAGGCCAACGGGGTGTTCCTGCAGATGCCCGAGCCAGCCATCGAGGCACTGCGTGGCCGGGGCTGGCGGTTCTATACCTTCATCGGTAGCGGCGGGGCCCGGTTCATGTGCTCGTGGGACACCGAGGAAGCGCGGGTGCGTGAGCTGGCTGCGGATATCCGCGCGATCATCAGTGCCTGATGCGTAGCATTCGCGGGGCAAGCCCGCTCCCACGGGCTGGCACAAAACCTGAGACTTGTGATGTGCCTGTGGGAGCGGGCTTGCCCCGCGAAGAACCCACCACCGATCTAGAGCCTGAACCCGCCCATCTGCCGCGCCAGGTCATCCGCCAAGCCACGCAACGCCTGGCACTCCTCCCGGCACCCCTGCACTTCCGCCGCCGTTTCCCTGGCCAAATCAGAAATCCCCTGCACCGTGCGGTTAATCTCTTCGGTCACCGCCGACTGCTCTTCAGTTGCCGTGGCCACCTGATGGTTCATGTCGCTGATGTGCTCCACCTGGCCGGTGATCGCCCCCAAGGACGCCCCCGTACGCTGGCTCGATTGCACACCACTGCCGGTCGCCAGCTGCCCCGCCTGCATCGACGTCACTGCTGAACCGGCGCCTTGCTTGAGGCGCTGGATCATCTGCTGCACTTCATCGGTGGACAGCTGTGTGCGCCGGGCCAAGGTGCGTACCTCATCCGCAACCACGGCAAAGCCACGCCCCATCTCCCCTGCCCGTGCAGCTTCAATGGCGGCATTGAGCGCCAGCAGGTTGGTCTGTTCGGAAATGCTGCGGATCACCGCCAGCACTTCATCGATCGAGGCGACTTCCTCGGCCAACTGAGTGACCGCTTCCGCCGCCTTGCCGATATCGCCCGACATGCCTTCAATACCCTGAATCGAATGCCGCACCACCTCACGCGCCTGCAGGGCTTCGTCGCGCGCCGCCTGCGAGGCCTGCGCAGCATCGCCGGCGTTACGGGCAATGTCCTGCACGGTCAGGCCCATTTCGTGTACGGCGGTGGCGACCATTTCGGTCATTTCCTGCTGTCGACCGGAGCGGTCGGCGGTGTTGTCCACAACCTGGGTCACCTGCTCCACCGCGCGGTGCAGGCGCTCGGTTGTGCGCAGCACCTCGCCGATCAGGCCGCGCTGGCTGTCGAGAAAACGGTTGAACCCACGGGCCAGGTCACCCAGTTCGTCCTGGCGTGAATCATCCAGGCGATGGCTGAGGTCACCTGCACCACTGCCAATCTGTACCAGCGCGGCAGTGACGCGGCGGATAGGCCGCACCAGCCCGCGCGCCAGCAGCACCACCAACAGCAGCGAGAGCACCGCCACGCCACCACCGATCAAAGTGGTAAGCCAGACCGCCTGGTGCATCTGCGCGTAGATCTCGGCCTCAGGCACCTCGGCGACCAAGGTCCAGTTCAGGTCACGCAGCGGCAGGCCTAACGCCAGATAGCGTTCTCCGTCGCGGGTGAAGCGGCTGGTACGCAAGCCCTGGTCACCGGTCATCACCGCTTTCGCCGCTTGTGCATCGAGCTGCTCGACCAGTTGGCGTTTGCCGCTGAAGGCGTTGTCAGGGTGCACCTGGATCAGGCCATCATTGCGAACCAGGAACACCTTGCCGTGCTCGCCAAAGCTGAAGTCATGGATCAGTTTCGACAGCTCGGTCATGCGCAGGCCCATGCCTGCCACGCCGACCAGCTTGCCGTCCTTTTCCACCCGATAGTCGATGAACAGCGCCAGCTCGCCCGTGGCACCGTCGATGTCGATATTGATCAGGCGCTCGGCGCCGCCATCGATGTAGCCGTAAAACCACTTGTCCTTGGGGTTCTCACGGCTGAGGGTACGGTCCAGGCCATTCTCGTTGTAGTAATGGCCGGTTTCGGTAGAAACAAACAAGGTGGTGAAGGCGTGGTTGCGCTGTTTGGCAGCTTGCAGGTACTCGACGAAGCGTGGCGCTTCTGCAGGGTCTTCACCGGCCACCAGCCAGTCACGCAGCAGCGTGTTGCCGGCGATATCCGCCGCCGCCACCAGCGGCTGGCCGAGCATGCGCTCGATGTCGTTGCGGATAGCTTCAATGCTGGCCGGCAGCGCCGTGTCGACCAGGTAGCGGTCGGTCAGGCGGTTGAGTGCCACCGTGAAGATAACGACTACTACCAGAATGCTGGCCAGCAGGGCCGCGCCCATGCTCGCGATCAACTGCCACTGGATACTCCGACGCCAGATACGCATGCCCCTGCTCCCCGCCAATTATTGTTTTGGGGAAAGTGTATACACTTACGTATGCAGTTATTCCAGTGACTTGAGACAACCCAAAACAACTGTGGGAGCGGTCCGGCGTCCCGGCCAGGCTGCTCCCACAGGGTTAGCAGGGTGCTTTTTATTGCTCGGCAATTGTCCGAACAATAGCGTCCACCGTGGCGTCGATCTGCGCCTGGGTGCGCGCAAGCGTCTGCTGATGCTCCTTCTGCAGCTCAACCTGCTTGGAGCACAGGTTCAGCGCAGCCAGCACCAGCAGCTTGTCACCGATCAGGGTCGGGTACGAACGCTTGGTCTCGGCCAGAGCGGTGTTCAACATCCGCACCGCCTGTGCCAGGGTTTCTTCCTGGCCTTCGGGCGCCTTGATCGAATAGTCGCTGCCAAGGATCGACACGACATTGACCGGCTGCGCGTGCAGGCTCATGCGTTGACGACACCTGCACTGGCGCGCTCAACCAGCGCCTGGATACGCGCGGCGGTGGCGCCGTTCTTTTCTTCCTGCTCCATCAGCGACAGTTGCAGGGTTTCGTTTTCTTCTTTGGCCTGGGCCAGTTCCTGGCCGAGGGTGGTGTTCTGCTCGGTGAGTTGAGCGTTTTTCTGCATCAGGTCGCTGACCAGTTGCTCGATTTGATTCAGGGAGGCTTCCAGCATGGGTATATCTCAGGTTGTTGCAAAGGGCGCACACGATAAAGAAAAGCGCGAGCCATCGCCATTAAATAACGGATTCACAAGGTTTCTTAACCCGAAGATTGACAGGGTATCCAGCCCCTTGTTCCGACCTGGGTCAACCGCCGGTCAGGTAAATAGATAGCTGGCTCACCTATTTGCGCGCTCACGCTCAAGACTGGCCGGTCACGACCGATAGCCAGGCAAGTCATATTTTGTCGCACGGACTGCGCCTTCCTCCCTTGCCTGGATTCCTCTCCCCATGTCTCTACGCAACATGAACATCGCCCCGCGCGCATTGCTAGGCTTCGCCTTGATCGGCCTGCTCATGCTCGGCCTTGGTATTTTCTCGCTGATGCAGATGGGCAACATCCGCCAGGCGGGCGTCGCCATCGAGAACATCAGCGTACCCAGCATCAAGACCCTTGATGAGCTGACCTCGCTCAACCTGCGCATGCGCACGCTTTCCTACCGCCTGCTGCTCAACCGCGAGCCGGAAACCCAGCGCGACACCCTCAACCTGCTGGACCAGCGCAACGCCCAGATCGACCGCGCCCGCCAGGCCTACCTGCCGATGATCGGCGCGGCCGACGAACAGGCTGCCTTCGACCAGTACACCGAACTGCTCAACCAGTACCGCCAGCTGGAGTCGCGCATGCGCAGCCTGAGCCAGGCCAACCGCACCGACGAACTGCGTGACCTGCTCAACCGCGACCTGCTGGCCAACTCCGAGCAGATCAACAAGGTCATGGACACCCTGGTGCGGATCAACACCGACCAGACCCGCGCCACCAACGAAACCGCCGCCAGCCAGTACGCCGCGGCCTTCGCCTTGGTGATCGGCCTGCTGATTGCCGCGGCCGTGCTGACCTTCATCTGCGCGTTGCTGCTGACCCGCAGCATCGTCAAACCCATCGACGAAGCCTTGCAGGCTGCCGAGCAGATTGCCGACGGTGACCTGACCCATACCATCCGCGCCGAAGGCACCGATGAAGCCGCGCGCCTGCTGCGCGCGATGGCGCGCATGCAAGACAAATTGCGCGACACCCTGCAACTGATCGCCGGCTCCGCCACCCAGCTGGCGTCGGCTGCCGAAGAGCTGAACGCCGTTACCGACGAAAGCGCGCGTGGCCTGCAGCAGCAGAACAACGAGATCGAGCAGGCCGCCACAGCGGTTACCGAAATGACCAGCGCCGTCGAAGAAGTGGCGCGTAACGCTGTAAGCACCTCGGAAGCCTCCAGCGAAGCCAGCCGCTCGACCGGCGACGGCCGTGACCTGGTGCTGGAAACCGTAAGTGCCATCGAGCGCATGAGCGGCGATGTGCAATCCACCGCCAAACTGATCACCCACCTGGCCGAACAATCGCGCGACATCGGCAAAGTACTGGATGTGATCCGTGGCCTTGCTGACCAGACCAACCTGCTGGCACTCAACGCCGCGATCGAGGCAGCCCGGGCCGGTGAAGCGGGCCGTGGCTTTGCCGTGGTGGCGGACGAGGTGCGCGCCCTGGCGCACCGCACCCAGCAGTCGACCAGCGAAATCGAGCGGATGATCGGCAGCATCCAGGGCGGTACCGAAGAGGCGGTCGAATCGATGCGCACCAGCACCGAGCGCGCCGAGTCGACGCTGAACATCGCCCGTGGCGCAGGCATGGCGCTGGATACCATTGCCGGTGCGGTCGCGCAAATCAACGAACGTAACCTGGTAATCGCCAGCGCGGCGGAAGAGCAGGCCCAGGTGGCGCGTGAGGTTGACCGCAACCTGGTGAACATCAACGACTTGTCGGTGCAGAGCGCGACCGGCGCGCATCAGACCAGCGCGGCGAGCGCAGAGCTGTCGCGGTTGGCGGTGGACTTGAATGGGCTGGTGGCCCGGTTCCGCACCTGATATTGATGGGGCCGCTTTGCGGCCCATTCGCGGGGCAAGCCCGCTCCCACAAGTACTCCGCTGCCCTCAGGTTCAGTGCAATACCTGTGGGAGCGGGCTTGCCCCGCGAATAGGCCGGCACTGCCACCCAACATGCAGCAACCATTGCCCACCTCGAGCTGACACCAGCTGACCTAGTGTTTCCCTGAATCTTCAAAGGGAGCAACACATGGACCGTGCCCAATCCCACCTACTGCGCCGTGGCCGCTTGTCTCAGCCTGGCGGGCTCTATTTGCTGACCACCGTCACTCACGAGCGCAAACGCATTTTCACCCACTTCCAGTTAGCCCGCTGCGTGATCCATCAACTCAGGCAAACCGAGCTCGATGGACTTTGCCGATCCCTGGCCTGGGTAGTCATGCCAGACCATGTTCATTGGCTGATCGAATTAAGAAGTGGCACGTTGTGCTGCTTGATGCGCAGGTTCAAGTCGCGCAGCAGTCATGCGCTTTATCAACTCGGCATGCCGCGCCGGAAGGTATGGCAACCGGGCTATCAGGACCATGCCTTGCGCCGTGAGGAGAATGTTGTGCACGTGGCCAGGTACATCGTTGCCAATCCCATAAGAGCAGGGTTGGTTCGCCGTGCTGGCGATTATCCGCATTGGGATGCGGTATGGATTTGACGGCCTCTTCGCGGGGCAAGCCCGCTTGCTCCCACAAGTACTCCACTTTCCTCAGGTTCAGTGCCTTACCTGTGCTCCCATAGGTACTCCGCTGCCCTCAGGTTCAGTGCAATACCTGTGGGAGCGGGCTTGCCCCGCGAAAGGGCCGGCAGCCGTAAGACATTTCTGAACTTGAAACCAAATACTTCAAGATCAGCATGCTTGGGAATTATCCTACGCGCGCTGCTGAAGTGTCGCTGTTGTCGGGGAAATGCCCCAGGGATAACGTTTTCGGGTCGCTTCGGCGACCGGGCATGAGAACCCGATATTAGCTAGCAGCACCATTATGGTGGCCGTATGTGGGCGGGCTTTTGCCTGGCCGAGTGTTTGCTAGCTTCTATCGGCTTTCTCACACCTGCATACGGCTGCCACCCTCAATCCATGAGAAAGATTCAGGTGGTAGTTCCCTTTGTCATGAAGCTGGAATTACATCATGAAAAAGATCGTCCCCGACCCACCTCACCGCAAACCCATCAGCACCCCCTTCTTCACCGTCCAATCCGACATGTACCCACCCGACGCCCTGGCTCACGTCAGCGAGCTGCTGCGCGGCGTCATCGAAACCATCGAAGAACACTGCCGCGCCCGCGCCGGCGAGCATGGCTTGAGCATGCTGAGCAATGCCATGCATGCCACCGAGATCGCGCACTCCCTGGTGGAGCATGTGCATGATCGGCTTTATGGCCAAAAGGCAGAGGGATGACGATATGGCGGACGAAACCAAATCCATGGCCACGATCGGTGCAGAAACGTTCCTTGAAGTGGGTAACCCGCCGATTGACCTCTAGGGCCCATTCGCGGGGCAAGCCCGCTCCTACAAGTACTCCGCTGCCCTTAGGTTCAGTGCAATACCTGTGGGAGCGGGCTTGCCCCGCGAATGGGCTGCAAAGCAGCCCCCTGGGCCCTCAGATCAGTAATCGATCCGCACATCCCCTTTAGGCACACTGCAGCAAGACAGGATGTAACCCTCGGCCTCGTCTTCCTCGGTAATACCGCCGTTGTGCTCCATCTCCACCTCGCCACCCAGCTTCAGCACCTTGCAGGTGCCGCAGATGCCCATGCCGCAAGCTTTCGGGATCATCAGGCCAACCTTGGCCGCCGCCGCATGCACGGTCTCGCCCGGGGCGATGCGGATGCTCTTCTCGCTGCCGATGAACTCCACCAGGTTGAGGTCCGAGACGTCCACTTCCGGCGCGTCGGCGGCCTGCTCGGCGTGCTCCACTGCATCGGCCTTGGCCTCCGGCGGCGTCGCCCCAAACGACTCTTCGTGGTAGTTCTTCATGTCGAAGCCAACCGCTTCGAGCATGCGCTTGACGGCGGTCATGTACGGCGTCGGGCCGCAGCAGAACACCGTACGCTCCATGTAGTCGGGCGCGATCAGCTCCATCAGCCGCTGGTTCAGGTAGCCGCGATAGCCCGCCCAGGGCTCGCCCAAACCGTGCTTCTCGCAAATGATGTGCAGGCTGAAGTTGGGGATGCGCGAGGCCATCTGCTCCAGCTCGCGGTGATAGATGATGTCTTTCGGCGAACGGGCGCTGTGCACGAAGACCATGTCGACGTTGGCGTTGGTGTCATAGAACCAGCGCGCCATCGACATCACCGGGGTGATACCGACACCACCCGACAAGTACAAGGTCTTGCCCGCCGGGAAATCGATGGCGTTGAACAGCCCCACCGGGCCGTGCACCGGCAGCTCGGCGCCTTCGTGCATGGTGTCGTGCAGGTGGTTGGATACCAACCCGCCCGGCACGCGCTTGACGGTGATCGAGAAGCTGTAGGGCACCGATGGCGAACTGGAGATGGTGTAGGAGCGCATCACCGGCTTGCCATCGATCTCCAGCTCCAGGGTGACGAACTGCCCAGGCTTGAAGAAGAACATGATCGGCTGGTCGGCCATGAAGCAGAAGGTGCGCACGTCCCAGGTCTCCTGGATGACCTTGACGCAGCGCACGATGTGGCGGCCGTTGGCCCAGGTCTGGGTGGTGACCGGATTGAGGAAGGTATCGGACATGTTCATCTCCAGCGGCCGACTCTGGCCCTTTTCATGGCTGCGATAATGCGCAAGCTGAACGCGACGTACATTCCTGCCTGCGACATCGGCGTGCTTATCGCGACCAGCCCCGTGATACAAGGGCTGGCGCGTCGTAATTCAAATCGGCCATGTCGCCCATGGATACGGTTCGCGCCGCCTTCGGACGCACACTCCACGGCAAAAGAAACTGCCTTTTTCTGGCAGCCAGTCTTGCGGCACCACAACAACGATTAGCCACCTTTTGCCGGCCGCACACGGCCCCGAGGATTACACGATGGACGTCACCGCAACCCTGAGCCTGGGCGATCCACTTGAACCTGCACGCAAGGCAACCGCCGAGATGCTGCAGACCCGCGAGCGCACCTACTCGCTGCCCCAGCCGTTCTACACCGACGAGCGTCTGTTCCAGATCGACATGCAGGAGATCTTCCAGAAAGAATGGCTGATCGCCGGCATGACCTGCGAGATCCCGGCAAAGGGCAACTACATCACCCTGCAGATCGGCAAGAACCCGATCCTGGTGGTGCGTGGCGCCGAGGGCAAGGTGCACGCCTTCCATAACGTCTGCCGCCACCGCGGTTCGCGCCTGTGCGTCAGCGACAAAGGCAAAGTGGCCAAGCTGGTCTGCCACTACCACCAGTGGACCTATGAACTGGACGGCCGCCTGCTGTTTGCAGGCACCGAAATGGGCGCCGACTTCGACATGAAGGAGTACGGCCTGAAGCCTGTGAACGTGAAGGTTGCCGGTGGCTACATCTTTATCAGCCTGTCGGAAAACCCACCTGCCATCGACGAGTTCCTGGCCACGCTGGAACACTACATGGAACCGTACGACATGGAGAACACCAAGGTGGCGGTGCATACCACCTTGATGGAAAAGGCCAACTGGAAGCTGGTGCTGGAAAACAACCGCGAGTGCTACCACTGCAGCGGTTCGCACCCGGAGCTGCTGCAAACCCTGCTGGAGTGGGACGACACCAATGACCCGCGCGCCAGCCAGGAATTCAAGGACCACGTAGCCGCCTCGGCCGCCGCCTGGGAAGCCGAAAAAATCCCGTACCTGCACAAGAGCCACGGCTTGCGTAACCGCATCGTGCGCATGCCGCTGCTCAAAGGCACGGTATCGATGACCATGGACGGCAAGCAGGCCTGCCAGAAGCTCATGGGCCGCATCAAGAACCCAGACCTAGGCTCGATGCGCATCCTGCACCTGCCGCACTCGTGGAACCACTGCATGGGCGACCACATGATCGTGTTCACCGTGTGGCCGATCAGCGCCCAGGAAACCATGGTCACCACCAAGTGGCTGGTGCATAAGGACGCGGTGGAAGGTGTGGACTACGACCCTGAGCGCATGCGCAAGGTGTGGGACGCCACCAACGACCAGGACCGCCGCCTGGCCGAAGAGAACCAGCGCGGGATCAACTCCACCGCCTACCAGCCAGGCCCTTACTCGAAGACCTATGAGTTCGGCGTGGTCAACTTCATCGACTGGTATAGCCAGCGGGTGCTGGAAAACCTCGGGGCGGAGCCGGCGCCGTATCTCAAGGAAGTCAAAGCCCAGTAGTGGCGACGGGCGGGCTTAGGCCACGGCATCGCTTTGCCGTGGCCGGAGCCCGGCTCACGCCGCGGTGGTCCTGATCGGGCTCACATCGGACCTGGCATTCCACTGATTGCCGTGTACCGGGTAGCGCTCCGGCATAGGCGCAGTTGCAATGCTGTACAGTTCGGCGAAGGAAATCGCCGTGGCAACAAATCCAAACGCCATATCCACCCAAGCAAGTACATCGCCATCGGCGCCCGCCAAACGCGCACTGGCGGTACCCATACTCATACCCGCACTCACCCCGCCCAACGTGGCCAACGCCTTGTCGCGCACGCTCCACCGGTTCAAGGGTGTTTCGGCGGTATTCAATGCCAGCTCCCCCGCTCGGCTTCCTGCATAACGTCCCGAGATATCGAAATCACGTTCAATCTTGTAATTGCGATAAGCCCCGACCGCGGTGACGAGCAGATTGGCGACCCCTGCTGCAAAGCTTCTGAGCGGTCCGAGCCAGGCGGGACTCTGACCACTGGGGTCTGCCCTGTTGACCGGATCATTACCGCAGTAGGCATAGGCATTGATCCCGCCTTTGCCGAAGGGGCTCAGGCGATCCGCTGAATGAAAGCGCATCAAGACTGGGTTGTAGCTTCGATGGCCATTGCCCAGGTGATAGCAGCCGGTGACGCGATCACGTGGCTGGCCGCTGAATCCCAGAATCGGGCCGCTGGGCTGATGTACATGACCGTAGGGTGTGTGGGCCCGGGGACCAAAAACCGAGCCTGCCATTGGCGGCTGAGCCCTGTCGGGGGCTAACAGATGGAGTGAAGACATGTTGGGTAGCTCTCGGTGTAAGAGTGTCCCGTGACGTTAACCCTGCAAGCGGATGAGGTGAACTGGCAAAAGTACTAGCGGATAGAACCCTACGCTCCTACCCACAGGCGGATTTGCCTACCGTTGTGGGCATCGCATGGCTCTGCGCAGTGGAGCTTTTCGCCCATTCTGATCCCCAAGCATGAGCGCCGTTACACCAGTTTCGACGACAAGATCATCGCCATGTACGCCCGTGGAATGACGGTCAGAGAGATCCGGGCGTTCCTTTCCGAGCAGTCACATTAACGCAGGGCTGTAGTGGCGATAACTATTCCCCAGCGGGTACCCCCCCAAAAGCGGATCACGGCGTTGGCCGCAAAACCCCAGAGCTGTTACCGGGCTGCCCCCAGAAACGCCGTAAGGTGAGTAAGCTCCTGCCATGGTTATCCACAACTCCGCTAAGTGCTCGGCTACCTTAGGGCTAACTCAGAAGGTTGTGTACTGACACAAATATCAGGTGCACCCTGATCAATATTTGATCAACACAAGCAAAGCCTTGATATTGTTGGGCTACAGCGATGTTCCTACAACTTGTCCACAGAGACGCCAACAGAGTTTGTGAGCAAAACTCGAACGTGCAGAGCCTGGGTTGTGGATAAGCGATTCAAGGCCTTGATAATCATGAATCAGAATACATTCACCAATTTGATCATTTTCTGATCAACTCCTCACAAGCCATGACCTGCGCGGCTTTCGGGCAGTGCCGAACAGATTATCCACAGACCAGCTAACAGCGATTGTGGGCAAAACCACTCGGAGACACGCATATCCGTGTCTGAAGAGCCGGCTCAAACCTGATCAGTTTATGATCAAAGCTCTGAAAGCCCCGTTATATATGGCCCCCAGCCATGCACCAACACTTTATCCACACCTTGGCGAACAGATTCCGTGGGCAAAACAGAGTTGGCACCTGACGGTTGTGCCAAGTTTCGCCAAATCCAGCGGTGTGGTGGGGAACAGGATGGACTTATGCACAGGTAGGATGTGCATACGTCGGTCAGGGGATCGTTGTGCGAGCGGGCTTGCCCCGCGAAGCAGCCCCCTCGGTGTACGGCACCGGCTGCGCCGGTGTTCGCGGGGCAAGGTCCGCTCCCACAGAGTGAGGGCGGCCTTGCCGGCGAGCGCGAAAGGCTTTAGCGCAGCACGCCTTCTTCCACCAGCAGCTTGAGGATGGCCTCGGCGCCTTCCTGTGGCGATACATCCTTCAGCACCTTGCCGCCACCGCCACTGGCCTTGGCGGTGGCAGCCTTCATCCGGTCGGCGCCGCTCTTGGCCTTGATCACCTTGAGCCGCTTGGGCCGTGGCCGTGCAGGCTGCAACTCGGCTTCGGCCAGCAGATCATCCTCGACTATCGCCACATTGCGCGCCGCCAGCACACCCCGGCGCGCCGGCCCGAATGCGCTCTGGCGCGGCTTGGGCGCAGCGTTATCCACAGTCGCCAGCAACGGCAGGCGCACTTTCAGCCGGCGCCGCTGACCACGCGGCAAGGCCTGCAATACCTGGGCGGTGCCGTTCTCGATCGACTCCACCTCGGCCAACCCCACGATCAACGGCCAGCCAAGTTTTTCGGCCAGCAGGAACGGCAACATGCCCGACCCTTCACCCGTCTCGGCCTGGCTGCCGGTCAGCACCAACTGCGCCCCGGCGTCGCGCAGGTAATCCCCCAGCACGCCCAGCACATCAGCACCGGCTGGCTGCTCCAGCACATCCAGGTGGTCCAGGCCCATGCCCAGGTAGGCGCGCAATGCTTCTTCTTGCGGGTCGCCGGCATGCACCACCTGCAAGTTATCCCCAGCCAGCTGCAAACCTAGCTCCACCGCACGCGCATCCTGCTCGGCGCGGCGTGCGCGGCCGGAGCTGGGGTGGGCACCGATGGAAACCAGGCTGATGACTTTCGTACTCATGCTCGTGCCCTTATGCCGCGTCGCGCTGGCCGCCGCTGCGGAAGTTGTCCACAGCCTCGATCAGTGCCTGGAGAATCGCCGAACTGTCGCCAATCACCGACAGGTCGGCACGTTTGATCATGTCGCAGCCTGGGTCCATGTTGATTGCCACCACCTTGTCGCAGGCGCCAATGCCCTGCAGGTGCTGGATCGCGCCCGAGATACCCACAGCCACGTAGACCCGCGCAGTAACCCAGGTACCAGTCGCACCCACCTGGCGGTTGCGCGGCATGAAGCCGTCGTCCACTGCCACCCGCGAAGCGCCTTCGGTGGCGCCAAGGGCTGCGGTCGCCTTGTGATACAGGCCCCAGTCCTTGACGCCATTACCGCCCGAAACGATGAACTCGGACTCGGCCATGGCAATGGTGGCCGGGTCTACGGCCACCGAGCCGAGGTCTTCGATACGCGACAGGCTGCGTGCAACGCTTGTGGACAACTCCACCGGCAGCGCTTCGTGGCGGGTCTCGCTGACAGGTTCGGCACATTCCGCCGCAGCCAGGATCAACCGTGGCAGGGCGCGCTGCAGGTCCTGCTGACCCGCACCGGCACGGCCGATGCACTGGCCGTCCTTGACCTGCCAGACCCGCGTCGCCGGGCGCTCGCCCAAGGCGGCAGCGAAGCGCCGGCCCAGTTCGCCACCACCGGTGCGGCTATCGGGCAGCAGCCAGTGGCGCGGCGTGAACTGGTTATCCACAGCCCGCAGCCCCTGCACCAGTTGCTCAGGTGCATAGCCTTCGAACGCCTCGCCTTCGATAACCAGCAGGCGATCGACGCCGGCTGTGGAAAAGTTGTTTTCCTTGTGTTCGCCAAACACCACGGCCAACACTGCGCCGTCTTTGCCGGCCAGGCTGTGTGCCAGGCCCAGCAGGTCGCGATCGTGGCTGCTCAGGCGGCCACCGACCATGTCGGGCACCACGGCAATGTAGAACGCCGGCGCCGGCACCTGGTGCAGCGGCAACTGCACCACCGCTGCCGCTGCGCGCCGCCCGCCGACACCGGTGCCCTGCTGGGCACCGCTGCGGTCGATACGCTTGAGGCCATTGGGGCCGATGAACCCGGCGGCGATGGCATGCGGGTTCTTGCGGATGAGGCCGTTTGGCCCCATCCAACGGGTTTGTTGCGTCTGCAGGGCCGCATGTAGCGGGTGCAGACGGTTACGGGCGATCCACTCGGCGCGTGGGTCGCGGCGGATGATGTCGCTCATCAGTGCACCTCCGCAGGTTCACGTTTGACCGTTGGCGACTTTGGGGCCGCCGGGGTTTCCTCTTCGATCAGCACATCGGCTACCAACTCGGCGAGGTCCTTGATCTGTGGGCGCGGTTCGACCACGCCTTCGAGCATCGCAGTGCACTGTGGGCAACCCACTGCAACCAGCTCGGCCTTGGTCTCGCGGATGTCGTCCATGCGCATGTCGGGTATACGTTGCTTGCCCGGGATATCAGTGATCGGCGCCCCCCCGCCACCGCCGCAGCAACGGGAACGGAAGCCCGAACGTTCCATCTCGCGCACTTCGATACCCAGCGCCTTGAGCACTTCGCGGGGCGCTTCGTATTCACCGTTGTAACGGCCCAGGTAGCACGGGTCGTGGTAGGTGACGCTGCCGCCCTTGTGCTGGCCGAGGTTGAGCTTTTTGGCTGCGATCAGTTCGGCGATATAGGTGCTGTGGTGCTGCACCTGGTAATCCCCACCCAGCGCGCCGTATTCATTCTTCAACACATGGAAACTGTGCGGGTCGCAGGTGACGATGCGCTGGAACTTGTACTTGGCCAGGGTCTGAATATTGCGCCTGGCCAACTGCTGGAAGGTGGCTTCATCGCCCAGGCGGCGCGCCACGTCGCCACTGTCGCGCTCTTCCAGGCCGAGCACGGCGAAGTCCACGCCAGAGGCCTTGAGCACTTTGACGAACGCACGCAGGGTGCGCTGATTGCGCATGTCGAACGCGCCGTCACCTACCCAGAACAGTACGTCGGTGGTTTTCACTTCTGGCAGCAGTTTCAGGCTGAGGTCGGCAGCCCAGTTCATGCGGCCACCGGGTGCGAAACCACCCGGGTTGTCGGTGGCGATCAGGTTTTCCAGTACTTCGGCGCCCTTGTTCGGGGTGGCGCCCTTCTCCAGCGTGAGGTGGCGGCGCATGTCGACGATGGCATCGACGTGCTCGATCATCATCGGGCACTCTTCGACGCAGGCGCGGCAGGTGGTGCACGACCACAGGGTTTCGGCATCGACCAGGCCGTTGACGATGGGCTGGTGCGGGTTGCCGCCGTGCTCGCCAATGGGTTTGCCCGGGTATGGGCTGCCAGCGAATTGCGCGTCCGTGCCACCGGCCAGGCCGATGACCATGTCCTGGATAAGTTTTTTCGGGTTCAGCGGCTGGCCTGCAGCGAACGCTGGGCACATGGCTTCACATTTGCCGCACTGCACGCAGGCATCGAAGCCGAGCAGCTGGTTCCAGGTGAAGTCCACCGGTTTTTCCACGCCAAGCGGCGCGTTGCGGTCTTCCAGGTCCAGCGGCTTGAGGCCGGTGGAGCGGCCGCCGCCGAAGCGTTCGGCGCGGCGGTGCCAGGCCAGGTGCAGGGCACCGGCGAAGGCGTGTTTCATCGGGCCGCCCCAGGTCATGCCGAAGAACAGCTCCGACACGCCCCACAGCACGCCCAGGCCAAGTACCGCGACCATCACCCAGCCACCGGTGTTGGCAGGCAGGATGCCGGCAACCGGCAAGGTGGCAATGAAGAAGCTTGCCGCAAACACCAGCAGGCTTTTCGGCAGGCGCATCCACGGGCCTTTGGACAGGCGCGAAGGCGGGTTGAGCCGACGTTTGAAGACGAAGATGGCACCGCTGAACATGATCACCGTGGCGACCAGCAGCGCGTAGCCGAGGATCTTGCTCTGCAGGCCGAAACCGTGCACCAGAATGGCCAGCGCGGCCGACAGTACGAAGCCGCCTGCGGTGGCCACGTGGGTCTTGGACATGTATTTGTCGCGCTCGACCACGTGGTGCAAATCCACCAGGTAGCGGCGCGGCATGGCCAGCAGGCCGCCGATCAGGTTGACCTTGGACGGCCGGCCACGCCGCCACATGCGCACCCGGCGCAGGGCGCCGAGCACCGCCAGGCCAAGGGCAGCGAACAGCAGGATGGGTAGAAGGGTGTTCAACATGGGAGGCTCCCACAACAACAGCTGAATTCTTGCGCCGCTATGCCCCTTGTGGGAGCGGGCTTGTCCCGCGAAGACGTCCGGCCTGACAACATCGTTGTTGGTGCTGACGCATTCGCGGGGCAAGCCCGCTCCCACAGGGGTCTACGGCGTTTAGGCGCGCTGGATCAGAAATCCTTGCACAGCCGCAAGGCGTCGTAGATCGCCGCATGCACATTGCGCTGGGCCACGCAGTCGCCGATCCGATACAGCAGGTAGCCTTCGCCCGGCTGGCTGAGGATCGGCTGCGGCTTGATGGCGAACAGCGCCTCCACATCGATCTGGCCCTTGTTGCGCGAGCCTTCCTTCAGCGCGTAGTACAGTTCTTCATCGGGTCGCACGCCGTTCTCGATCACCACCTGGTCGACCACGCGTTCTTCCTTGGCGCCGGTGTATTCGTTCTCGAGCACCGCCACCAGCTTGTCGCCTTCGCGGTAGACCTTTTCCAGCATCATGTCGCCGGTCATGATCACTTCTTTCGGGTACATGCTGCGGTAGTAGGTGGGGAAGGTCGTACCGCCCATGGCCACGCCCGGCTTGATGTCGTCGGTGACGATCTCGACCTGGCTGCCCTTGTCGGCGATGAAGTCTGCCGCCGACATGCCAGTGAATTCGCAGATGGTGTCGTACACCAGCACGTTCTTGCCCGGCGCAACCTTGCCGTCCAGCACGTCCCAGCTGCTGACCACCAGCCCTTCGGCGGCGCCCCAGTGCTCGTTCTGCTCGACGAACGGATGGCCGCCCACCGCCAGCACGATGACGTCCGGGCGCAAGTCCTGGATGGCGTCCACGCTGGCAGCGGTGCCCAGGCGCAGGTCGACTTTCAGGCGCGCGAGTTCCAGCTGGTACCAGCGGGTGATGCCGGCAATCTGATCACGCTGCGGGGCCTTGGCGGCGATAGTGATCTGCCCGCCAATCTGGTCCTTCTTCTCGAACAGGGTCACGTCGTGGCCGCGTTCGGCCGCCACGCGGGCGGCTTCCATACCGGCAGGGCCCGCACCGACCACCACCACCTTGCGTTTGACCCCGGTGGTCTTCTCGATGATGTGCGGCACGCCCATGTATTCACGGGAGGTCGCGGCGTTCTGGATGCACAGCACATCCAGGCCCTGGTACTGGCGGTCGATGCAGTAGTTGGCGCCCACGCACTGTTTGATCTGGTCGATCTGGCCCATCTTGATCTTGGCGATCAGGTGCGGGTCAGCCATGTGCGCGCGGGTCATGCCAACCATGTCCACGTAGCCGCCTTCGAGGATGCGCGTGGCCTGGTTCGGGTCCTTGATGTTCTGCGCGTGCAGCACCGGAACCTTGACCACTTCCTTGATGCCGGCCGCCAGGTGCAGGAACGGCTCCGGCGGGTAGCTCATGTTGGGGATGACGTTGGCCAGGGTGTTGTGGGTGTCGCACCCCGAGCCGACCACGCCAATGAAGTCGAGCATGCCGGTCGCATCGTAATACGCGGCGATCTGCTTCATGTCCTCGTGGCTCAGGCCATCGGGGTGGAACTCGTCACCACAGATACGCATGCCCACGCAGAAATCGTCGCCGACTTCGGCGCGCACAGCCTTGAGCACTTCCAGGCCGAACTTCATCCTTCCTTCGAAGGTGCCACCCCATTCGTCGGTACGTTTGTTGACCCGCGGGCTCCAGAACTGGTCGATCATGTGCTGGTGCACTGCCGACAGTTCGACGCCGTCCAGGCCGCCTTCCTTGGCCCGACGCGCAGCCTGCGCGTAGTTGCCGATAACCCGCCAGATCTCTTCCACCTCGATGGTCTTGCAGGTGGCGCGGTGCACCGGCTCACGGATACCCGACGGCGACATCAGGGTCGGCCAGTTGAAGCCGTCCCAACGCGAGCGACGGCCCATGTGGGTAATCTGGATCATGATCTTGGCGCCATGCTTGTGCATGGCGTCGGCCAGGTTCTGGAAGTGCGGGATGATGCGGTCGGTCGAGAGGTTGACCGACGCCCACCATTCCTGCGGGCTGTCGATGGCGACCACGGACGAGCCGCCGCAGATCGCCAGGCCGATGCCGCCCTTGGCCTTCTCTTCGTAATACTTCACATAGCGGTCGGTAGTCATGCCGCCGTCAGTGGCGTAGACCTCGGCGTGCGCAGTGCTGAGCACGCGGTTGCGGATGGTCAGTTTGCCGATCTGGATCGGCTGGAACATTGCTTCGAATGCCATGACGCTATCTCCGGCTTACAACGGCTTTGTAACGAACAGGCCATCTTCGTGGCCTTCTTCCGACCCACCGTAGACCTGTTCGGCCACGGTGCGGATCGAGCTGCCGCGGGCAGCGAGAATCTGGTCCATTGCGCCGGCGAACCAGCCGGTGAACATGTAGTCGACCTTGCGGCCAACCTTGCCGTACACGTACACGAACGCCGAATGCTTGAGCTTGACGCTGCAGGTGCCTTTGTCCAGGTCGATGTCCTGGATCTCGAACAGGCCCCAGCCACGCTGGCTCAGGCGCTTCATGTAGTGCTCGAACACCGCCACGCCTTCCAGGCCATGGCATTCGGCTTCTTTTTCACACCAGTGCCAGGCCGACTTGTAGCCAGCCTTGTAGAGGATCTCGGCGTAGGCGTCGGCGCCCAGCACTTCCTCGATGCCGATGTGGTTGTTGACGAAGAAATGGCGCGGTACATACAGCATCGGCAGGGCGTCGCTGGTCCAGACACCGGTCTCGCTGTCGACTTCGATTGGCAATTGCGGGGCGATCTTGGCCATGGAAACTCAACTCCATAAAAATTTTCATGTGGGTGCCCCTGCGTTGCTGGCAGGGGCTATCAGGCTTGGAGAGCGGCTTACTCGCCCCAGACGTCCTTGAGGACGTTTACCCAGTTCTCGCCCATGATCTTGCGTACCACGCGCTCGGAATGGCCGCGCTTGAGCAGGGTCTCGGTGAGGTTGGGGAATTCGCCGACGGTGCGGATGCCCAGCGGGTTGATGATCTTGCCGAAGTTGGTCAGGCGACGGGCGTAGCCCTTGTCGTGGGTCAGGTACTCGAAGAAGTCCTGGCCGTGGCCCTGGGTGAAGTCGGTGCCGATGCCGATGGCGTCTTCACCCACGATGTTCATGGTGTACTCGATCGCTTCGGCGTAGTCGTCGATGGTCGAGTCGATGCCCTTGGCCAGGAACGGCGCGAACATGGTCACGCCGACAAAACCGCCGTGATCGGCGATGAACTTCAGTTCTGCGTCCGACTTGTTGCGTGGGTGCTCTTTCAGGCCCGATGGCAGGCAGTGCGAGTAGCACACCGGCTTTTTCGATTCGAGGATGACTTCTTCGGACGTCTTGGAGCCGACGTGGGACAGGTCGCACATGATGCCCACGCGGTTCATTTCGGCGACGATCTCGCGGCCGAAGCCGGACAGCCCGCCGTCACGCTCGTAGCAGCCGGTGCCGACCAGGTTCTGGGTGTTGTAGCACATCTGCACGATGCCCACGCCCAGCTGCTTGAATACATCGACGTAGGCGATCTGGTCTTCGAACGCATGGGCATTCTGGAAGCCGAAGAGGATGCCGGTCTTGCCCAGCTCCTTGGCCTTGCGGATGTCGGCGGTAGTACGCACCGGCATGACCAGGTCGCTGTTGTCGCGGATAAGCTTCTGGCTGGAGGCGATGTTGTCGACGGTAGCCTTGAACCCTTCCCAGACCGACACCGTGCAGTTGGCCGCCGTGAGCCCGCCTTTGCGCATGTCTTCGAACAGCTCGCGGTTCCACTTGGCAATGATCAAACCGTCGATGACGATGCTGTCGGCGTGTAATTCGGCTGGGCTCATCAGGCTGTCCCCTTTTATTGAGTTGGGTCGCACCGAACGTTGTGCCGGCGCTTTGGGGCCAGCATATGCCTGTGCCCCGAGGCGCCCCGATGCAAAAACGACAGGGGGTTTGCCGAAAGCGTCAATGCGCGACATAAGCACGTCTGGCACGCCGTTCGGGGATGAGAGACAGTCTCGATAACGACCTTTTCACCCCGTTCATGAACATTTCGTCAGGGAGCTATCGCCATGCCGCCGGCTGAGCGAGAATCCCTGCGATTCCACAGCCTGTTAAGGAGAAAACGGATGAAATCAATGGCATGGCTGGTGCTGCTGGCCGTCGTGAGCGGGGCCCAGGCCGGTGAGGAAGAAAGCACGCCTTGCGACAATGTCGAGACCGACCAACAGACGTTCGAGTGCGCGGCATTCAACAAGCAGACCGCCGAGCGTGAACTGAAATCGGCCTATGACGACCTGCTTCAACGCATGCGCGAGCAGTATGGGGACGAAGCGGGCCTGAAGTCGCAAATAGAAGCCGCCGAAAGGCTCTGGAGCCAACTGCGCGATGCCGACTGCAAAGTCGAAACCCATGCCGAACAACCTGGCAGCAAGGCCTACCAGACGGCGTGGAACAGCTGCATCGCCCAGCGCAGCGATGAGCGATCGGAGTATTTGCGCAGCCTGGGCGCGCAAAACAGTGACGAGCCGGCACCGGAAGATTGATCCGGGCGGGTTTGAAGGCTGCCCTCCAGTGGAACAATGTGCTGCTGATAGTCACAGCGCCATTTCTCGATAGTGCGCCAAGACGACGTGCCTGCAACGTGCGTTTCGTCACCCTCAACTATCAAGGAATAAGTAAATGGCTGACATCAAAGTTGAAATGGAGAAAATCCGCAAAGAAGGTCAGGAGCGCGTAGCCGCGACCGGCCAGACGATCTGTATATTCGCCGAAAATGTGCCTGCTGGCATTGCAGAAGATATCCTGGCGGGTATGCGATTGATGACTGAAGTGGCCAACAAGAAGTTCGACAAGGAAACCCAGCAGCGCGAGTGGTACAACTTTTACAACGATGGCCTGATCAAGTTTGGCTGGACCATGACGGGTGCGGCCCACGCCGAAGATGCCATTGATGAGGATAACCTGACCCTGGCAGAGCTGCTCACCAAGTCCATCACCATCAGTGTCGGCCGTGACCCGCGTCGGGCCGCCTGTGCCAAACGCGTGCTGCAAGTCGTCGTGCAGAAGCCCGAAGTCAAAAGTTACCTGGAAAAACACAGCCAGAGCCAAACCGGCAAATCGAGCAACTTCGTCGTCGCCCAGTGCGAGATGACGCCACAAGGCCTGCCTGCGATGCACATGACCAGCTTCCAGGCCAGCTATGACTCGAAAATCGAGCGTGATGGTGCTCTGACCCGAAAAGTGGACAAAACCTCGACCCGCGTTTACCGCGCCTCGCAACAAGGTACTTTCAGCGTTCGTCACTTCGATGCTGCGCGTGATCTGGTGAATGAGAAGATCAAAGGCGACATCGCCGCCTTCCTCGCGATCTAACCAACGAGGCCGGGTAGCAGGATTTGCTGGTACCCGGTTCCCGTCATCATCGAGCGATGCTGCATGAGCGATACAAGCCTGGACACTCGAATATTCGACGAGCGGTTGACAGTCAAGCCCGCTCCCTGGCTGACACTGGAAACCTGGGAAGACTTGCAGCTATGCCTGCGTTATTCACAAGCCATGGCCAATGATGAATACTCGATGGAGACCCAACCCGAGCAGTGGTTAGCTGTCGTTCTCGCCACCTTGAAATCACTGAAATTCACTGTGTTCGAACATACGCACAAAGCCATTGCGTATGAGCCGCACCTTCTCGCACTAAGCGATGTGTACAGGGGTTATCTGCCCCCGCTGCGCGATAAAGGCCCTTGGTTCAAGCGTCTTGAAGAAAACGTAAAAGCCGCTTTGCAATCTGCGGGTAAGCACACCTTCAACGTAATGAACGCCTCTTCACATCTGAGCATCGAAATGGATCATGAAGGGGACAGCATCCCCGTTGCTATCCTGTTCTTTGTCTACTGCGTAACTGACCCTGCCGAACCCGCGCAGAGGTTGAACCTGGTCTTTGACCATCTGGGCGCCCGCTTCAATGCGCGTGAATTCGCGCCATTGCGCAATCACCTGCAGGCTAGAAATCGCGAAAATCTGATAGCCATTTTAAATCGCGATTTTAACTGAAGTTCATTTTGGACGAGGAGGTTGACGCTCTTCCCGTGGGCACTTTCCAAACCTCAGCTTGTAGCGCCGGGTGAAATACGAGGGTAGCTCAAAACCACACGCCAGGCTGATCTCAGTCACCGACATGTCAGTCTGGGCCAACAGCTGACGCGCCTTGTCCAGCCGGAGTGCGAGGTAAAAACTGCTGGGTGTTTCGTTGAGGTGCATGCGGAACAGACGCTCCAGTTGACGCCGTGTCACTTTGATAGCAGCGGCCAGGTCCAGCGTACTCAGCGGTGGCTCGGTGTGTTTTTCCATTTCGCCAATGGCATGGACCAGCTTCTTGTTGCTGATACCGTAACGCGCACCGATCTGCATGCGCTGGTGGTCCTGGCGCTGACGGATACGCCCCAGCACGAATTGCTCGGACACCTTTACGGCCAGGTCGCTGCCGTGGGACTGGGCTATCAGGTGCAGCATTAAATCAATCGAAGCAGTGCCGCCGGCACAGGTAATACGGCTGCGGTCGATCTCGAACAGCTCCTGGGTTGCCTGCAGGCCTGGGTAGCGCTCCTTGAACGCCTCTAGGGCTTCCCAGTGCAATGTCGCCCGGTAACCGTCCAGCAAGCCTGCCTCGGCCAGCACCATCGCGCCCGTGTCGATGCCCCCGAGCATGACCGCTTCATGGTTCAGCCGACGCAGCGCCTGCAGAAGCTTCGGCGCAACATTGGCAAGTGGCTCGAAACCCGCTACCACCAGCACTATGTTGGCAGGCTCACCCTCCCCCAGCGCGGCGTCGGCGTTCACCGACATGCCGTTGCTCGCCAGCACCGCCTCGCCGTCCAGGCTGAGCACCTGCCAGCGGTACAACTGCCCGCCAAAACGGTTGGCCACCCGCAAGGGCTCTACCGCCGAAATGAACCCCATGGCGGAAAAGCCCGGCACCAACAGAAAGGCAATCGTCTGCATCATCCCCTACTCCACAGAAACTGGTCGCCCAGGTGCTAATTCCTGTCGCCAGCGTGCGCTTGGCCAAGGTGCCGCCAGCGTAGCGTATTCACACGGTCCGCAGAGGCCGCCCTCAATAACAATATGCACTGCCGATGGAGAGCCACCATGCACAGCTTGATCCGCCGCAGCCTGTTGTCCCTTGCCCTGAGCAGCATCGTTGCAACCCCGCTTTTCGCCGCCGAGCCTGCGGCCTGCAAGAACGTGCGCCTTGGCGTAGTCAACTGGACCGACGTCATCGCCACCAGCGCCATGGCCCAGGTGCTGCTCGACGGCCTGGGTTACCAGACCAAACAGACAAGTGCCTCGCAGCAGATCATCTTTGCCGGCATCCGCGACAAGCGCCTGGATATGTTCCTGGGTTACTGGAACCCGATCATGACCCAGACCATCACCCCGTTCGTCGACGCCCAGCAGGTCAAGGTGCTCGACAAGCCGAGCCTGGAAGACGCCCGGGCAACCTTGGCCGTGCCCAAATACCTGGCCGACAAGGGTTTGAAGACCTTCGCCGATATCCACAAGTTCGAGAAGGAGCTGGGCGGGAAAATCTACGGCATCGAGCCGGGCTCCGGCGCCAATACCCAGATCAAGGCGATGATCGCCAAGAACCAGTTCGGCCTGGGCAAGTTCCAGCTGGTCGAGTCCAGCGAGGCCGGCATGCTGGCCGCCGTCGACCGCGCCGTGCGGCGCAAGGAGGCGGTGGTGTTCTTCGGTTGGGCGCCGCACCCGATGAACGTCAACATCGACATGGCCTACCTGGGCGACAGCCAGGACGCGCTTGGCCCGGACGAAGGCCGCGCCACGGTGTGGACGGTAACCGCGCCGGACTACGCCGACCGCTGCCCCAACGCGCACCGCCTGCTGGCCAACCTGAAATTCAGCGCCGAGGACGAGAGCCGCATGATGCAGCCGCTGCTCGACCACAAGGACGCACTGGCCTCGGCCCGCCAGTGGCTCAAGGACCACCCCGACGACAAGGCCCGCTGGCTCGAAGGGGTGACTACCTTCGACGGCAAGCCTGCGGCCGAGAACCTCAAGCTCACCGCCAACTGATCCGGCCTCTTCGCGGGGCAAGCCCGCTCCCACAGGTACAGCGTAAAACTCAGGATCTCGCTGATCCTGTGGGAGCGGGCTCGCCCCGCGAAAGGGCCAGCGTAGACACCACAAGGAACCGCCATGAACCACGACGTCATCATCACCTGTGCCCTCACCGGCGCCGGCGACACGGTCGCCAAGAGCCACCTGGTCCCGGTCACCCCGAAACAGATCGCCGAATCCGCCGTGGAGGCCGCCAAAGCCGGCGCCACCGTGGTCCACTGCCATGTCCGCGACCCGCAAACCGGTCGTTTCAGCCGCGACGTCAACCTCTACCGCGAAGTCATGGAACGCATCCGCGAAGCCGACGTGGACATCATCGTCAACCTGACCGCCGGCATGGGCGGCGACCTGGAAATCGGCCCGGGCGAATCGCCCATGGAATTCGGCCCGGGCACCGACCTGATCGGCCCGCTGGAACGCCTGGCCCACATCGAAGCGCTGCTGCCGGAAATCTGCACCCTCGATTGCGGCACCCTCAACTTCGGCGACGGCAATGCCATCTACGTCTCCACCCCCGCGCAGCTTCGCGCTGGGGCCAAGCGCATTACCGAGCTGGGCGTGAAAGCCGAGCTGGAAATCTTCGACACCGGCCACCTGTGGTTCGCCAAGCAGATGATCAAAGAAGGCCTGCTCGACGACCCGCTGTTCCAACTGTGCCTGGGCATCCCGTGGGGCGCGCCGGCTGACACCACCACCATGAAAGCCATGGTCGACAACCTGCCCGCCAACGTCACCTGGGCGGGCTTTGGCATCGGCCGCATGCAGATGCCCATGGCAGCACAAGCCATGCTGCTTGGTGGCAACGTGCGGGTCGGCCTGGAAGACAACCTGTACCTGGACCGTGGCGTGCTGGCCAGCAACGGCCAGTTGGTGGAACGCGCAGCCGAGATCATCACCCGCCTGGGTGGCCGCGTGCTCACGCCGGCAGAAGGCCGGGAAAAAATGAACCTCAAGCGCCGCTGATACCTTCAGGAGACCGATATGCCCTTCATTACCGAAATCAAGACTTTCGCCGCCCTGGGTAGCGGCGTGATCGGCAGCGGCTGGGTCGCCCGCGCCCTCGCCCACGGCCTGGATGTGGTGGCCTGGGACCCGGCGCCCGGTGCCGAGCAAGCCTTGCGCAAACGCATCGCCAACGCCTGGCCGGCGCTTGAGAAACAAGGCCTGGCTCCAGGGGCGTCACAGGACCGGCTGAAATTCGTTGCCACCATCGAGGAATGCGTGCGCGAGGCCGATTTCATTCAGGAAAGCGCACCAGAGCGTCTGGACCTAAAGCTCGACCTGCACGCCAAAATTAGCGCCGCCGCCAAGCCCGACGCGATCATCGGCTCCAGCACTTCGGGCCTGTTGCCCAGTGAATTCTACGAGTCGTCCACCCACCCGCAGCGCTGCGTAGTCGGGCACCCGTTCAACCCGGTATACCTGCTGCCACTGGTCGAGATCGTCGGCGGCAACCGTACTACCCCTGAAGCCATCGAAGCTGCCAAAGCCATCTACACCGCCCTGGGCATGCGCCCGCTGCACGTGCGCAAGGAAGTCCCCGGTTTCATCGCCGACCGCCTGCTCGAAGCGCTGTGGCGCGAGGCGCTGCACCTGGTCAACGACGGCGTGGCCACCACCGGCGAAATCGACGATGCCATCCGCTTTGGCGCCGGCCTGCGCTGGTCGTTCATGGGCACCTTCCTCACCTACACCCTGGCCGGTGGTGATGCCGGTATGCGCCACTTCATGTCGCAGTTCGGCCCGGCGCTGAAGCTGCCCTGGACCTACCTGCCGGCACCAGAGCTGACCGACAAGCTGATCGACGATGTTGTGGATGGCACCTCCGAGCAACTGGGCAAGCGCAGTATCGCCGCACTGGAGCGCTACCGTGACGACACTCTGCTAGCGGTGCTGGAGGCAGTGAAGACCAGCAAGGCCAGCCACGGCATGGCCTTTGGCGATTGAGGAGACCGCAATGCCCGCTCTGATTACCTACCGCACCCCAGTCCAGGAGGACTGGGTCGACTACAACGGGCACCTGCGCGATGCCTATTACCTGCTGATCTTCAGCTATGCCACCGACGCGCTTATGGAACGCATCGGCCTCGATGCCGATGCACGTGGGCAGACCGGCCATTCGCTGTTCACACTCGAGGCACACATCAACTACTTGCACGAAGTGAAGTTGGACACTGAGGTGTGGGTGCAGACCCAGATCATCGGCTTTGACCACAAGCGGCTGCACCTGTATCACAGTTTGCATCGGGCCGGTTTTGAAGATGCATTGGCGGCCAGTGAACAGATGTTGATGCATGTAGACCTGGCAGGGCCGAAATCCGTGCCGTTTGGCGAATTCAGCACCTCTCGACTGCAAAGCATGGTCAATGGCCAACGAGATCTACTCACTCCATCGTTCGCAGGCAGAACAATAAAGATACCCAGTTAACGCTCGCGAGCAGCGGGCCAGGCCATGACTGTTCGCTGCGCCTCGGTCATTCGGCGGTAGCGTGCCTCATCCAGCGTTGATGAGTTTTGTTATCGCACGGGAGTATTTCCGGCGTCGACCTCAAGGCGAGCGTAGATGCAAGACAAAGGTTGTGATTATATCTTTTTATTTTCAAGGTATCACCGGGCTGGACAGTTACCTCCCAGAGAAGACCATCTATTACGCTTGGGGGACACTTTTCAAGCGATACCGTATTATCGGCCCGCGCAATTAAACAACTGATACCGTCCTGAGTGACAATCCGGGATGTATTCGCACCTGCCAACGGTTCTATCTTCCAGTGTTGCCCCTGGTTGGAAGAACAGCCCGTGAACTGGACCCTTGCACTGATAAAGGCTTCCAAACAAGTATTAGGAGAGCCTTGTTCAAAACGACCTTGATTGTTCAAAGCCTGCGGCATAGGCGGATAGAAATTTGCTATCGTTTCCCGACGTTCATTCATCAAACGTGCCATATTGTGTCGATCGGAACCCATTGGCACACCCTGATATAGAATTTCGGGATTCGAGAAATATCCGAGCGCGCCGTGAGAGGTTACCATTCGCGTGTGAAACTTAGGTTCTGACTCATGTTTATAGCCATTTTTATAACTACCTTCAGAAGGATTTGGGTTCCATCCATCACCGCCCCCAAAATTATGGCCAAGCTCATGCGCCAATGATCCCACGCAGGAGATAACCGAATGAGCCAGCAACTTATTTGAGTTTACCCACGCCATCCCACAATATTGAGTTGCCGTTGAATACATCGAAACCATATCCGCTCCAAGGTTTTCCCTTTCCCGCAGAACATTTTCACCAAACGGCCTGGCCAGACGAATATCATTAAGTTGTTCATTATAACTTCTACCCGTCTCATCATAGTCAGCATCGTAAAAACCGGCCAACTCATAAGTTACGGGAATCCGGCTGTTGATCATGTACTGGTTCGCATCATTCAGTGCACTTGCCAGTTCTGCCCGGTTATTGGGTCTCTTGTCTCTCAATTGATTCGTTGTCACGAACAGCACACGAATCGTGCTGTGGGCTGATTGCGGGACTTTGCCCACAGTGTCATCGCGATCGACAGCTTCGGGGGACACAAGGGGCTCCCCTTCCGGCGGCAGCTTCGACTCGTCTACCTTGATCAACGCGTGCTGCCCGTGGCCGACGTAGTCAAGTCGATAGGGCTGTCCATCGACCCGCAACGTGCCAATCAACTTGCCACCCTCGCGAACAATCGACAGGTAATAGAGTGGGTCGTTATCGATTTCCGAACTCGAAGACGGATGCTTCTGCTTCCACGCCGACGGCTTGTAGCCGACCCAACCATCGATTCCGCTGGTGATCGTATTGAAGTCGCGCAAGTGGAACTGCGCACTCTTGCCGTCGGGCAAGCTAATTGCGAGTTCTTGCGTGTCTTTGCTGATCAGCTTGGGGTTGGCGTTGACCAGGGTGATCTGTTCGTTCGCCGGTTCCGCCAGCAAGGTGGCAAGGTAGCCCTGGGCGGTGCGCTGCAGCGCCTTGCGGTCTGGGGTGGGTTCGAGTGTGAAAAGTTGCGATGCGCTACTTGTCGTCGTGCTGGCTTGAGGCGTCGACGAGCTACAGGCTGAAACCATCACCAGCGCTGCGCCCATCAAACATGCCTTCAAGATTATCCCTTTCATGCTTGCGCTCCTTTGGAATACAGGAGCCCACTAAAACTGAAAAAGGAGGCTTGAATCTACTGGCAAAAATGCTAGGTGACGTGGATGACGGCGCAAAAAAATAACCCCGGAAAGCCGTGAGCTACCGGGGCCAAGAGCGAGCAACATCCACTGTGCGTGAGTGAGGGTGACCAAACCCTCGGGTACCGTGAATGGCTCCAGTGTGCGGGCTTGCCTGGCAGGGGATTTAGCCGTAAACGACCTGTTCTTAGCCAAAGCAGCCATAGCGACATTCTGTTGTTGCGGGTATGTCGTGGTCGTCACAGAATCTGTCGTAAATCACAGCAGCACTCTCTTAGCGATAAAAGGGACAACAGCCATGATGCATGCGGATTTGATTGATCAGGACGACCTGGCAGGCCACCTGCGCGCGCGCGGGTTCGAGATTCCGGCGGGCGCAAGTGCCGAGCAGGCTTGCGAAGCGGTGGTGCGTGGACTGACCGAGCCTAATGCGCGGGCGCTGAAGGGTATGGTCGAGCAGATGTATACCGGGAGTGCGACGATTCTGCCAGCGGTGCGCCAGGCCATAGACAAACAGCTGTTGCCGGCGTTGGCGAGTTTCAACAAGCGGGCCTGATTCATTTTTCCTGTACTGGCCCTATCGCCGGCAAGCCAGCTCCCACAGTGATTACACAAAGCCCGAGGCCTGTGCAGTACCTGTAGGAGCTGGCTTGCCGGCGATAGGGCCAGGCCTGCCTTAAACCGGCTCGGCCAGCTTCTCCAGTTCTGCAGTCCGGTCAAACAGCCGTGCCAGCCCTTCCTGGTGGGTCACCCCCACCACCGTACACTGCGGCAACTCCCGTCTGAGCATTTCCAGCAAGCCCCGGGCACTGCCCAGGTCGAGCTGGCTGGTCGCCTCATCCAGGTACAAGGTATCCGGCCGGTATAGCAACGCCCGCGCCAGGCTCAACCGCTGCTGCTCCCCGCCGGAAAGCACGCGTTCCCACTCAGCCTGCTTGTCCAGTTGCCCAATCAGGGCTCCCAGCCCCACCTGGCCCAGCACACCGATCAACTGCACATCGTCTATCGACCGCACCTGTGGATAAGCCAGTAAGGCGCGCAGGCCCATGTGCGGCATGTAGGGTTTCTGCGGAAGCAGCAAGCTGCGACCCGGTGGCAGTTGCCAATCGCCCAGGCAGTACGGCCAAAGCCCCTGCAAGGTGCGCAGCAAGGTCGACTTGCCAACCCCGCTGCGTCCACCCAACCGCAACCACTGGCCCTGCCCTGCTTGCAGGTCTAGGTCGCGCAGCATCGCACTGCCATCCGGCCGGAAAAGCGTCAGCCCTCGGGTACACAGGCAGTCGCCCGGTATGGCGCTAACGGCCTGCCTGCGGCTGGCCGCAATCGCCTGCTCGAACTGCTCCAGCCGCTGCAACGCCGCGCTCCAGCGCACCAGCTTGTTGTACAGTTTGATGAACCAGCTGAGCGAGCCATGCACGGCGTTGAAGGCACTGCGGATCTGCATCAGCCCACCGAGGGTGATGGTCTTGGCCATGAATGCCGGCAGCGCGGCGAACACCGGGATAATCAGGCTCAAACGCTCGTAGGAGACGGTGAACAGGCTGAGGTTACGCTCGCGCCCCATCAACTGCCGCCAATTGTCGGCGATGGCGCGAAAGCGTTCGGCCAGCTGCTCGCGCTCGACGGCCTCACCCCGGTATAGAGCAATCTGCTCGGCATGGTCGCGCTTGCGCAGCAGGCTGGCGCGAAAATCCGCCTCGCGGTGTTCACGCTCGTAGTTGAGCGCATGCAGCGGCTTGCCGATCAGGTGGGTGAGCAGGCTACCGATCAAGGTGTAGGCCAGCACGAGCCACAGCAGATAACCATGCACCGTGAAACGCTCACCGAACAGGCTGAAGGTCTGCACCCCCGACAGGTTCCACAGGATCACCACGAACGCGCCGACCTGCGCGAGGTTGATCACCAGCGAAGCGACCAGCTCGATGCTCAAGCCAACCATCAGGTCGACGTCCTGGGCGATACGCTGGTCGGGGTTGTCCGGCTCGCCGGTCAGCCCAAGGCGGTAGAAGGCCTGGTCGGCCAGCCAGGCGTCGGTCAGGCGCCCGGTCATCGCCTGGCGCCAGCGCAGCTCCAGCCCTTTGCGGATGTAGTCCATGGCCACGATGATCAGCACATAGCTGCCCAGGTACAGCGCGTACTCGCCGACCAGGCCGTACAGCCCCGTCGTGTCGAACGCGGCCAAGGTGTCGTAGAAGGTTTTGCTCCAGCTGTTGATCAGCACATTGATCTGCACCACCAGCAAACCCAGGCCGATCACCGCCGCCAGCATCAGCCATGCCACCCATTGCCGGCGGTCGTGCCAGAACGGGCGGCTCAGGCGGTAGAACGTGCGCAAGGTATTCACAAGGCCTGCTCCAGCGCGGCGGGCGATGGCAGCAGGCGCAGCTGCACCTGGTTGGCGGCTGGGAATAGCTGCCGCGCCATTTGCTGCATGGTCGGCAGGGTCAACGCTTCGGGCAACCTGGCCTGTTCGCTGAGGTAGCGGGGGTCTTGCCAGTGGCGCTCGCTGAGGATCAGGCGCTTGAACTGGGTTTGCGGGTCTTCGCGGCGCTTGGCTTCCTGGCGGTTCAGTTCGTGGCGTGTGGTCATCAGCCACTGCTCATCCACGCTCAAACCGGCCAGGGTCTTCTGCGCCAGCGCCCAGAGTTCGTCCACCCGCGCCGGGTCGCAAGTGAAGCTCAGCGTACTTTCGATACGCTGCGAATCGGGGTCAAGCTGTGCATCGAAGCTCAGGCGATACACCCCCGAGGCTTCACCGCGCAGCTGCTGCTTGAGCCGTTGGTTGGCGAGGTCGCGCAGCAGCGCTACGCGCATGGCCGCTTGTGGTTGCCAGGCTTGAGGTAGGTAGCTGCTGGCCTGCAGAACGGCCCGCGGCTCCAGCGCGATGGCCAGGTCTGTGCGGCGCTGGCCAGGCTGCTGTACGGCCGGTTGCGCGTTTGCCGCAGCGCCGCGCGGCAGGTTGGCCAGGTAACCGCGTACCAGCGGTTCGAGCTGCTCTGCGGGCACGTCGGCCATCAGGTAATAGGTCACGGGGGCGCTGGCAAGGCGCTGCCAGTCGGCCTGCAACTGCTCGCGGTCCAGCTGTTGCAGCGCTAGCGGGTCGGGGCTTTGCCAATGATCGGCGCCGTACTTGAGTACGCGCTGCGCGCTTTCCTGGCGTGAACGTACATCTGCGGGGCTGCTGCGCACCCGCTGCAGCAGGTCGTTGCGCGCTTCGTCGAACAACGTCGGGTCGATGCCCGCCAGCTGGCTCAGGCGATAGCTCTGCAACAAGGCCGGCAGTTGCTCGGGAGCACCGCTGAGGTTCAACTGCAGGCGCTGCGGCTGATGCTCCAGGCCGAGCGTGGCCCGCTGTGCCTGGCGCCACGCTTGAGCGCCATCCGGCCCGCTGCGCACCGCCAGTTGCGCAGCCATCTGCAGGCGCCAGGCTGGCGCATCGGCAAGGCGGTAGCCTGCGGATGATTCGGCCTGTAGCAGCCAGTTGCCGTCCGGGCCGTTGCGGCGCAGCCACACCAGCTTGTCACCGTTGCCCAGGGCCCAGTGCTCGACGTGCTCGGCGGCGAACGCCTGGCGCCCGACGATTTGCCCTGCTGGGCCCGGTGCATCGGGCTTGTAGGTTGCCATGGTGGGGGCGTCAGTGCGCTGCTGCGCAGGTGCGGGCAGGGCTTGGCTGGCGATCTGCACCTGCAATGCCTCGACCGCCGCAACAGTTGGCACCTCGACCTCCGACTGCCTGGGCACGCTGAACTGCAGCACGCGGTCGGCACTGCTCAGCCAATGCTTCAGCCTGCCGTTGAGGTCTTCAAGGTCGATGCCTGGCAACACCTGCAGATAGCGTCGCGCTGCAGCATGGCGTTCGACCACGCTGCCTTCTGGCGCCGTGGCGTTGGTGAGCTGCTCGACCCATTGCGCGAACGTACGTGGCGTGTGGTTGGCCAGGGTCTTGTCGCCCAAGGCGCTGATATGCGCCCGCTCGTGTTCGAAGTCCTGCTCGCTGAACCCATGCTGGCGCAAGCGCTCGACCTCGGTCAGCAACTGGCGCAACGCTTGTTCGTGCTTCAGGCCTTCTACGCCAGCAGCGATGCCGAGCACCGTCGACTGGCTGCCGATCAGGGTTTTCTGCGCGGTCAAACTGCGCACACCCGCCTGCCTGGGCTGACGACGCAAGTTGTCGACCAGCGCGGCCAGGGCCATGCGGTCGATCAACCGCTCACGCATGGCCGCGCGGCTGGTACCGCGGCTTTCCGGCTCGTGCAGGCGCAGCAGCAGCGACACCTGGCTGCTGCCGGATTGAGGGTCCTGCAGGCGGAAGATCTTCAGCTGGCCATCCAATGGCAGGTCGCGATGCCCGCGCGCCGGTACCGCGCCGCCTCGCGCTTTACCGAAGGCCGTTTCGATCTGCGCCAGCATCACTCCAGGCTCGAAATCGCCGACGGCTGAAATGACCATGTTCGACGGCTGGTACCAGGTGGCCTGGAACACTTGCAGGTCGGCCAGCCTGGCTTCTCGGATAGCCGCTTCGTTGCCGATGGTGCGGTGCGCCGGGTAGCGCGAACCGACGCGTTGCGATGCCGTGCGCTGTTCGTTCATGCGCTGCGCCACACCCAGCCCGCCACGCCATTCCTCGATGACGATCGGCCGTTCGCGCTCAAGGTCCGCCGCGCTGTAGTCGCCGGCGAACGCCATGTCGGCCAGCACCTGCAGGGCCTGCGGCGCCTGGCGCATGCCCGATGGCGGGCTGAGCATGTACTGGGTACGCTCGTAGTTGGTCATGGCGTTGAAGTGCCGGCCTTGCACCCAACCCAGGCCGACCATGCGTGCGCGCACGTTTTCGGCGTGCCCGGCACGGCTGTGGAACACCAGGTGCTCGACCAGGTGGGCGACACCGACCTGGTCGTCGGCCTCGTCCACGGAGCCGGCGTTGACGGTCATGCGCAGGTCGAGCCTGCCGGGCTGGGCCGACTCGCGCACAAGGCGGTATCGCATGCCGTTGGCCAGGGTGCCTTGAGTGACCTGGGGATCCCAGGGCAATGGCGCGTCAGGTTCAGGCAGCGACGCGCAGGCGCCGAGCAGCAGCGGGCCGAGCAGGCCCGCGAGAAGCTTTTTCATCAGGGTGTCCACGGTTTTTTTCAGGGATCAGAAGCGGTAGCCGACTTCCAGCCAGTACTGGCGGCCGACTTCGTAAGTGGTCCGGGCGGTGCTGCTGTTGCTGACGATAGGGTTGACCTTATCGGTGACGTTGGTCACATCCACAGCCACGAACAGCGCCTGTTCTTTTGCCGTGGGGATCTCCCACTTGACGCGCATGTCCCAGGTTGGGGCGGCGGCCACCGAGGCGGTGTCGTAGACGCGCAGGGCCTCGCCGTCGATATCTTCGGTGCGGCCAGTGTCGATGATCTGCTCGTAGGCGCCGCGGTAGCGGAAGAAATTGCTGATGCTCAGGTACCAGCTGGGGATCTCGGTGATGGTGGTCAACCGCGCTGTCCATGGGCGGTTGAAGTCGCTGGCTGGCAGCTCGCTGTACGCCAGGCGTTTGCCATCGTAGATCACGTCGTCATCGGCGTATTCAGCTTCGCTGAAGCCGCTTTCGTAGGTGCTGTAGGCATTCTTGCTGCGCGACCAGTCCAGCGCCAGCTGCAGGCTGGTGATGCTGCCCAGCACGCGGAGCGACTGATTGGGGGTGATCGTCAGCGAAACATTGTCGCTCTCGCTGGCGCCGGCGTTGACGTAGGTGTAGTAGATGCTCTGGTAGCCATCGACGGGGTCGAGGCCGAGCGTACGCGACGAGGTGCGTACCACTTGGTCGTTACCCTTGCGGTGCACGTACTTCAAGCGGAAGTCGGTGTTCAGCCAGCGCTGCTCCAGGCCCAGCATCAACTCGTCGTCGTAGGGGATGTTCATGTCCGAGAAGCGGTTGGTATTGAGCACCTGACGCCCCACCCACGCGCCGTCCTGGCTGGCCCGGGTGTAGGTAGTGTTCAGGGCCTGGCGGCCATCGGCCAGGCGGTACTTGAACAGGTTGCGCCCGTAGTAGCGGTTGGCGCCGAATACCAGCACGGTGCTGCGGTCGCCGAAGAAGTCGTAGTCACCGGCAAAGCGCGGCGAAACGGTCTTCTGCTTCATGTAGTCGTCGCCCTCAAAGCGCAGGCCCGGGCGCAGGCTGAGCTTGCCGATCTGCATCTGGTCGTCGATGAAGAAGGCGTAGGCGTTTTCGGTCAGGTCGATCTTGCCGGCGTTGTACTGGGTACGGATGCTGCCCCACTGGCGGGTGTCGCCGTTGAGCAGCGGGCTGACCGAGCACCATGGGTCGCTGCCCGCGCAACCTGTGCCGTTGTCGCGCTTGAAGGTGTTGACGCCCTGCCCGGTCTCTTCGCGCTCCCACACGGCGTGTTGCTGCGAAACCTCAAGGCCCGTGGTGATGCCGTGACTGACACCGGCGAAGTCGAAGGTCTGCCATTCGCCTTTGAGGGTGTAATCGATGCCACGCTGGGTCTGGTCGAGGTTGCCGAAGGCGCCTTCGCCGCTTTTCGCGGTGTTGCTGCTGGGGTTGCCCCAGTTCTTGGCGTCGGAGTACCACCAATTTACGGTGTCTGTTTCATCGGACTCACGCGAGCTGTACAGGTTGGTCAGCGCCAGGGTATGGGTCCAGCGCGCCTGGTCACCTTCCCAGATCGCCTTCAGCGAGCCCTGCCAGCCACCGTTCTTGTTGGTGAACCCGGAGTTCAGGAAGTTCTCGCGGAAGAACACGTTCTCTTGGGGCGCCTGGATGAACGAGCTTTCCACGGTCAGCCGATCGTTGACGTCCCAATATGTCTTGAGCATGTAGTTGTCGAGCTGGCGGGTCTGGTCTTCGCGGCTGTCGGCATTGGGGCTGGTGTAACCGTTCTCGTAGCGGTTGAGCGGGATCACCGAACGGCGCTGGGAAAAGCTCAGGATCGCGCCGAAGTTGTCGGTGAGGTGGCCTTCGAGCATGCCGCGCAGGGTGGTTTTCTCGAACTCGGGCTGGTACTGCTCGGAGGACGAGTTGGCGAAGCTTTCCTGATCCTGCTCGGTGATGTGATAACGCGTCCACTCCGAGCGGCTGATGCCGTAGGAAAACTTGCCGTGCAAGCCTTTGCTCGGGCGGCGGGTGATGGCATCGATCACACCGCCATTGAAGCCGCCGTACTCGGCCGGCACGTTGCTGTCGTAGACCTTCACTTCCTGCAGCAGGTCGGCGTCCAGGGCGATGCCGTGGGGGTTGCTGGGCGCGGCGTCGAACTGGCGGTTCTCGCTGTAGCCGTGGGCGCCGGGGTCCAGGTCGTTGTTGATCGAGATGCCGT
>Ga0213824_1000162_pt1 | contig 57566 bp, 62 predicted proteins | sample MC6MC0906MG_FD_179892 | JGI IMG/M metagenome (GOLD analysis project Ga0213824, IMG submission 179892) | Enriched soil aggregate microbial communities from Iowa State University, Ames, United States - MC6-MC0906-MG | ecosystem: Environmental > Terrestrial > Soil > Unclassified | place: USA: Iowa...
CTGATGGAAAGCCTCGATTCCGCGAGGGCGACGGCAAAATTATGAAACCAGAAGGATGGCAAGCACCGGAACCACAACTTCGTGCGGAAATCGAACGCCAACGTCAAGAGGCAGAAAAAAACTGCTAGGATCTCCTAGCAGTTTTTTATTATGTCTTTTTTCCTTTGGCCTATTAATGACCCACGTGTCCCGCGTGTCCTGCTGCTCCTGCAGTACCTGCTGCTGCTCCTGCTGCCGTCCCTGCTCCAATTCCACCTGCCCAAGGCTGTTGTTGCTGCTGCTGATACTGTTGGTATTGTTGTTGACCTTGATGATGATGTTGACCTTGATGATGTTGTTGGCCTTGATGATGGTGTTGGCCTTGGTGATGGTGTTGACCTTGGTGATGGTGTTGGCCTTGGTGATGGTGTTGGCCTTGGTGATGATGTTGACCTTGGTGATGATGTTGACCTTGGTGTGTTTGGAAAAGAACAGCTTGCGGATGAATTTGGTGGTGGCCTTGGTGATGTACTTGTTGTTGATGGTGGCCGTGATGATCTTGATGACCGTGGTGCTGATGATGACCTTGGTGATGATGGTGGCCTTGGTGTGTTTGATAAAGGACAGCCTGCGGATGAATTTGATGATGACCATGATGATGTACTTGTTGTTGATGATGACCGTGGTGGCCATGATGCTGATGATGACCGTGATGCTGGTGATGACCGTGGTGCTGATGATGGCCGTGATGCTCATGATGCACATGATGACCGTGAACACCTTGAGGGAATCCGCCGATCCCACCTGCTACAACACCAACGCCAGGTACAGGAAATCCTGTTTGTACACCGCCAACGAAAGATGGGAATGTAGTTGGCATACCTACAGGAACTCCTCCTTGTGCACCTCCTACTAGTGCCGGAAATCCTGTTTGCGCTCCAGCTACTGACGTTGGAAATCCTGTTTGTACACCCGCCACTGAAGTCGGAACTCCTCCAGCTGCTCCTCCCATCCAACTTGGGATTCCGCCATATCCGTGTTGACCATCTCCTCCCATGAACATCATTTGTCCATAACTATCCGATCCACCTCCGAAGAAGCCATGTGGTGCATTATTATCCATCCCTTTCATTCCTTTCACCTCTTCTTCTCAATTTAACCTACCTTTTTTATCATATTTCCCATAGAAGAATAGGTGTTTGTCTGTATTGGAATTCCGCTCCTTTTTCTTTGTTCATGATAAAATTAATTAACTGAATATTTTTTCTAGGGGGATTTCTATTGAAAAATGTAACAAAGGCTTATATTGATGATTTAGATTCAATCGTACATTTAGATATTGATGTACTCGGAGATGATAGTAGACGAGATTATATTAAGCACACTATTGATGAGGGCAGGTGCATCATTGTAAAAGAAGACAATTCTATCTCTGGTTTTCTAACGTACGATACAAATTTCTTTGGTTGTACTTTCCTCTCATTAATCATTGTTTCGCCAGCAAAAAGAAGGCAAGGCTATGCAAGCTCATTAATCTCATATATGTTAACTCATTCTCCTACTCAAAAAATCTTTTCTTCAACGAATGAATCGAATGAAAGTATGCAAACCGTTTTTAATGCGAATGGATTTGTACGTAGTGGAATAGTTGAAAATTTAGATGAAGGTGATCCAGAACTTATTTTTCATATAAAAAAGCTCAGAGCATAAACGCTCTGAGCTTTTCTTTAAAATGAATTAGTTTGCAACAACGTTAACAAGTTTTCCAGGAACAACAATTACTTTACGAACTGTTTTTCCTTCAATTTGTTCTTTGATTTCCTCAAGTGCAAGTTGTTCCATTTCTTCTTTTGATGCGTCTTTACTCATTGTTAGTTTAGCGCGAACTTTGCCCATAATTTGAACAACGATTTCAACTTCATCTTCTACAAGTTTAGACTCATCAAATGTTGGCCAGCTTGCATATGTGATTGTTTCACTGTATCCAAGCTTGCTCCATAGCTCTTCCCCGATGTGAGGTGCAACTGGTGCAATCATTTTTACGAAACCTTCTACATATTCTTTCGGAAGTGTTTCAGCTTTGTATGCATCGTTGATGAATACCATCATTTGAGAAATCGCTGTGTTAAAGCGAAGCTCTGCATAGTCTTCTGTTACTTTCTTCACTGTTTGGTGATAAGCTTTTTCAAGATTTTTGTTTGGTGCATCAGTAATTTTCTCACTTAATTCACCGTTCTCTTGAATGAATAGGCGCCATACGCGGTCTAGGAAGCGACGAGCTCCGTCAAGACCATTTTCAGACCAAGCAATTGAAGCATCTAACGGTCCCATGAACATTTCGTATAGACGAAGTGTATCTGCACCATGGCTTGCTACGATATCATCCGGGTTTACAACGTTACCTTTTGATTTACTCATTTTCTCGTTGTTTTCACCTAAGATCATACCTTGGTTGAATAATTGTTGGAACGGTTCTTTCGTTGGAACTACACCGATATCATATAATACTTTATGCCAGAAACGAGCATATAGTAAGTGAAGTACTGCGTGCTCTGCTCCGCCGATATAAATATCAACCGGAAGCCATTGTTTTACTTTTTCAGGGTCTACAAGTGCTTCGCTGTTGTTTGGATCGATGTAGCGTAGGTAGTACCAGCAGCTACCAGCCCATTGCGGCATTGTATTCGTTTCACGACGACCTTTTTTACCAGTTTCAGGATCGACAACATTTACCCACTCTTCAATATTAGCTAGTGGTGATTCACCTGTACCTGAAGGACGGATGTTTTCTGTTTTTGGAAGAACTAATGGTAATTCTTCTTCTTTCACAGCTGTCATTGTGCCATCTTCCCAGTGGATTACTGGAATTGGCTCACCCCAGTAACGTTGACGGCTGAATAACCAGTCACGTAGACGGTACGTTACTTTTTGATTTCCTGCGCTCGTTACTTCAAGCCATTCAATCATTTTTACGATTGCTTCTTCTTTATTTAAACCATCAAGGAATGCTGAGTTTACGTGTGCACCATCACCTGTGTACACTTCTTTCGTAATGTCTCCGCCTTTTACAACTTCCTTCATTGGAAGATTGAATACTGATGCGAATTCATAGTCACGCTCATCGTGAGCTGGAACTGCCATTACAGCACCTGTTCCGTAAGTTGCAAGAACATAATCAGCGATCCAGATTGGTAATTTCTCACCGTTTACTGGGTTAACTGCGTAAGCACCAGTGAATACACCAGTTTTCTCTTTCGCAAGTTCTGTACGCTCTAAATCACTCTTCATTTTAACAGAGTTAATGTAAGCTTCTACCGCTTCTTTTTGTTCCGCTGTTGTAATTTCTGCAACAAGCGCATGTTCCGGAGCAAGTACACAGTATGTTGCACCAAATAATGTATCAGGACGCGTTGTGAAAACTGTGAATTTCTCGTCTGTACCGTCGATGTTGAAGTGTACTTCTGCACCTTCAGAACGACCGATCCAGTTACGTTGCATGTCTTTTAAGCTTTCTGGCCAATCAAGCTCATCTAGATCTTCTAATAGACGATCTCCATAAGCTGTAATTTTTAACATCCACTGTCTCATCGGACGACGCTCAACTGGATGTCCACCGCGCTCACTCTTACCGTCAATGATTTCTTCGTTTGCAAGTACCGTACCAAGTGCTGGGCACCAGTTTACAGGTACTTCATCAACGTAAGCTAAACCTTTTTCAAATAGTTTTAGGAAGATCCATTGTGTCCACTTGTAGTAGTTTGGATCTGTTGTATTTACTTCACGATCCCAATCGTAAGAGAAGCCTAATGCTTTAATTTGATTACGGAACGTATTAATATTAAGTTCTGTAAATTCAGCCGGGCTGTTCCCAGTATCAAGTGCATATTGCTCTGCTGGAAGACCGAATGCATCCCATCCCATTGGATGAAGAACATTATATCCTTGCATACGCTTCATACGAGATAAAATATCTGTCGCTGTATAACCTTCTGGATGACCTACGTGTAAACCTGCACCTGATGGATATGGGAACATATCTAGTGCATAAAATTTTGGTTTTTCTGTCTCATCTGGCGTACGGAAAGTTTTATTCTCTTCCCAATGCCCTTGCCACTTCTTCTCAATTTCTTGATGATTAAAGCTCATGAGATACCCTCCTTGAAATTCTATTTATTTTCACCGCCCAAAATACAAAAAACCTCTCATCCCTAGAAAGGGACGAGAGGTTATAGATTCCCGCGGTACCACCCTAAATTAATGTAATATATACATTCGCTTAGATCCGTAACGTGGATTAACGGCAATTGCTACTAATGATTTCACAACTGCAACTCAAAGGCGAGTTCATAACGAAACATGGATTGACTTGCACCGACCGTCAACTCTCTAAACCAGCTTCTATTACTACTACTCCTTCTCACTGTTATTACACATATGAGTTAAGTGAACTACCCACCACTTAGTATCTCTTCAGAGATTACTTGAAGCGGAGGCTTCTCGGTTATTCGCTACTCTTGATAACTAACGAATTCGTCTTAGGACAGCCGAGCTATCTCCCTTGTTCCAAAGGTTGTTTTATTTAAATATATTCTAAAACATGTTACATGTTCCGTCAAACTAAACTGCAATTTTTTCTTCAACTGTTTCTTCTACTTTTACTCGTTTATCATAAATACTCGTTGCTATAATCGCTACTACAAGCATTACCATGATCGCTATAAACAATACTTCCATATTGTATATATCAACAATCGCTCCGCCAACGACTGGTCCGAACATTTTCCCTACAGTCGCTGCGCTATTTACAACACCTTGATAAAAGCCTAATTTATCTTTCGGCGCAAGTATATTTGCAATGGTTGGAACAGCTGGCCATACGAATAACTCACCAATTGTTAATGTCACCATAGCAACGAGGAACATCGTAAATTGCTGCGCTTGACTTAACACAATGAATGACGCCGCAAAAATGATAATTCCAATCATAATTTGTTGTTTTAAAGAACGCTTCATCCAGCGAATTAGCATACTAACAAGCGGCTGTGCACAAACAATCATCGCCCCGTTTATCGTCCATAATAAGCTGTAGTGACGAAGACTAATATTTAACTCTTGCATATACGTCGCAATCGCCCCTTGCCACTGTACATATGTAACCCAGCATAAAGCATATGCTACACATACGATAAGAAGTGCTTTGAATCCAGGGGTAAGCGACCAACCTTTTTTCGTTTCGATTTCTTTTTGCACTCCTTGCTCTTTTTTGTCTTCCATACCACGGAATCCAATAAAAGCAATTAAGAAGAAAACAAAGTATAAAATAAAGTTCGCTAAGAAAATATAATCAAAACGATAAGACGCAACTAAACCACCGCACGCTGTTCCGATCGCAATCCCAACGTTTTGTCCAACATACATCGCATTAAATGCCCGTCTTCCGCCCTCTGGCCAAACCGTACCAACCATCGCATACATCGATGGAAAGACCATTCCAGAACCAAAGCCAATTAATGCTAGCCACACAACATATAACGGCCAACCATGGAAAAACACAAGACCTAAAATCGATACAAGTGTAATGACAATCCCTACTAAAATTGATTTATAACCGCCCCATTTATCAAATAAAACACCGCCGAGCAAGTTTCCGATTACACCAGTAAGCGAGTTGATCATTAATACCATTCCAGCCACTGATAAAGATTTTCCTAGGTGATCATGCAAATAAATTGTATTAAAAGGCCATAAAAAAGAAGCACCCGTGACATTAATAATCATCCCAGCTACTAATAGCCATACTTTCCTTGGCATAGTCTCCCCTCCTATTCTATTTTTTTCGTTCATCTATAACAGTAAAATTGTAGTCGTTTTTAAATAGGAAGGCAACTGATTAATAGTTGATGAAATTCAGATAATGGCATAAAGGCGATTAGAAAATTTTCTAATCACCTTTATGTCACTTTAATCTATATATAACGAAATCGTTCCCTTGTATAATTACCCAACTTCTTTTTTACGTTTTGCACTTTCTTTAGCACTCCATTTAAACATTTTATCTAGTAAGGAATATATTCTCCCAGACTCCTTCGTTAATAAAGGTCCTAAAGATGCCAATATTAAAACATACAAAGCCGAGAACGGTTTAATCGTTGCCATTAAGCCACCAGCGATGCCAATATTCGCGACAATAATTGAGAACTCTCCGCGTGATACAATTGTTAAACCGATATTCGTAGAAGCCTTATGCGATAACCCAGCTTTACGTCCTGCAATCATTCCAGCTGTAAAATTACCGATAAGAGTAATGAAAACTGCTCCTAATGCCAACCACACTGCTCCTCCAAGCGAAAATGGATCTATACTTAAACCGAAACTGAAAAAGAATATAGCTCCAAAGAAATCACGAAACGGGACGACGAGATGCTCGATCCGGTCACTATGCTCTGTTTCAGAAAAGACGAGTCCTAACAATAACGCCCCAATCGCCTCAGCAACATGAATCGTTTCTGAGAATCCTGCTACAAAGAATAAAATAGCGAATATTACGATAATAAAAATTTCATTTGACGAAATATCTAATATTTTATTTAAGAACGGCGTAGCTTTTCTAGCAATTATAAAGAATAGGAGCATATACCCTACTGCGATTAACACCGATGTAAGGGCACCTACAAATGATGTTGCACCACCAAGTACTAACCCTGAAACAACTGATAAATATACAGCTAAAAAGATATCATCAAACATAATAATTCCTAATATTAATTCCGTCTCTTTATTGCCAGATCTTCTTAAATCAACAATTACTTTTGCAACAATTGCGCTTGATGAAATTGTAATGATTCCAGCAATAATTAATGTTTCTAATAAGGGGAAGCCCATAACATATCCATAAAGCAAACCTAATATGAAATTAAGCGATATGTGGACAGTTCCCCCGAAAGCAATTGATTTTCCTGATTTAATTAATTTTTTTATTGAGAATTCTAAGCCTAAATAGAATAGGAGGAATATGACACCAACACGGCCGAGGAAGGAAATAACTTCTCCGCTTTCAATAAACCTTAAATCGATAAGTCCCAAATCAGGGGCATGAGGCCCCACTAACATACCGAGTATAATGAGAAACGGAATAATCGAGAACTTTAACTTCGCAGCGAGGATAGCTGCAAAAGCTACTAATACTAACGCAGTTCCAACTTCAAAGATTAAAGTATCCATCGATTATGAATCACCTCCTGCTGAAAGCAATTCATTAATAATTCTTTTCACTTCATGTCTTTCACCCGATAATACGAGCATATCGCCAGCTTCAATAATAGAGTCTGGACCTGGATTGAAGAACTTCTTCATATTCTTTTTCAAAATCGCAATGATTGTTACGTTATATGTTTTTCGCACATGTAAGCTACCAATTGTTTGTTGTACTACTGGTGCGTTATTCTCCACCTTAAACCATTCAATTGATAATCCTTCAAAAGCCATCTCAATCGTGTCTAAAGCTTGTGGTCTATATACCATCCCGCCTAATATAGCCGCAATTTGTCTCGCCTCAGAATCGCGAAGAGAAATGCTTGAAATACTCTCACCATGATCCGCATCAAAATGATACATTTCCCTTCGTCCATCATCGTGAATAACAATAACCATTTTTTCATTACCCTTTGTTATCACTTCAAATTTACATCCAATGCCCGGTAGTTCACTCTCTCTAATATTCATATTTTCCGCCTCCTAAAGTTTTTAGTTACGGCTTTTACAAATCTACATCAATCTCTGTTTTAAACTGCTCATCTTTTGAGATTCCTAAATACTTGAGTGTCTCTGATGGAGTCGCGTGATGGAAATGCTTTTGCAATAGCGCAATCGCTATTCCTCTTTTATACGCGTGAAATCCAAACGTTTTTCGCATAGAGTTCGTTCCAATCTTACCAAGTATTCCAACCGCTTCAGCTGCGCTATGGATAACACGATACGCTTGTTGGCGTGAGATTGAATTTGTTGTTTTGTTCGATTGAAATACGTAGTTTTCTCTTTGAATATCAAAAGATTGTACGTACGCTAAAAGCGCCTCTTTTACTTTTGTATTTAAATAAATATCTTGTTTAAACTTTTCATCTTTCACAGGAAGAGAATAAAACTCTTTAACAGTTCTATCTTCATTTAATACATCTTCAAATTTAATACTTAATAGCTCAGTAATTTTTAATCCAGTGTTAATCCCAATAACAAATAAAAGATAATCTCGCTGCGAGTGCTCTTTTAAATACTTTTTCATAGCCTCGATTTGGCTTATATCTTTTAATGCCTCTACAACTTCCATACATGTATCTCCTCATCTTATGAACGGTAATTTTCTCATTATCCTGTCCATTTTACCTTATCATGCTATGAGATTTCCATGTATTATCCATTATTTTCACAATATACGACTTAGGTCTGACAATTTTTCATTTGGAAATTTATGATTGTACAAATACGGTGTGGGTAGAAAAATAGGGGATACAAGTTCAGCTTCTTTCTATAGATCGAATTCCTCCTTTCGTTCTCCAGTTGCTGATACTTTCATATTATGTTACTTATTTACATTATATTATATATTTCAGTAACATTAAAGTGTTTTTTCTGAAAATACAAAAAGCCGAGTACTTTCACTCGGCCTTTTACCTATTAATCTTCTTTTGGAAGAACAATTCCTTTATACAATTGAACTGTAATGAGGTAATAAATCGCATAAATAACTACAAAAATTACGATTGGTACCCAAATACGGAAGTACGGATCAACTAGAATAAATCCGAAAATATTCATACCCACTAATACGTGAGCGATACCTAGAATTGCTGGGAATAAGAATACTAAGAATAGCTCTTTATAAATCGATTTCGTTAATAACTCACGGCGCACACCGATTTTACGAAGCATTTGATAACGCGTAATATCTTTTGATGCACCAGAAAGAATTTTAAACATTAAACAACTTGCCATCATTGCTAAGAATGCAATTCCAAGGAAGAATCCCATAAATACTGTTCCGCTTGCAACGCCATAGAACATGTCGTAAGCTTGATATTTACTATCTAATCTTTCAGCTGTTATATTTTTATATTTATCTAGCTGCAACTCGTCAAGTTTTTTCCATTCTTTCGTGTTTGCTACAAAATCATCTGTTTTTCCAGTAAATACGATTCCTTCTTTACCATTTACAGTATCGTACATTTTTTGATCTACAATTTTAATTGCGTGATTCTCATATACATAAAACGGCTGGATTGTTCTGAAAGCCTCGTTCCATTCTTCTGGAAGTTCTTTATCGTTCGCACCTTTTTCATTCATTTCTCTAGAAACTGCACCTACTGGTAGTTCCTCTGAAATGTTCTTCGTATTCACTAAATCTTTCATTGACTCCATATTTGCCATATCTCTTACTAAAGGACGATTTTTCTCTAAATCCTCTTTTACATAGTAAACGTATTTATCATCTACTTTGTAACGATATTCGCTTTTCTCTTTAAATGTAATACCTTCTAAAATTTTCTTTTCTTCAGCTGTTGGATTATGAACAACTGAATCATATATTACTAAACCATCAACCATTTTTATAACGTTATTTTTAAACGCCATACCACCTGAAATTGCACCAGCTCCAAGTGCTACTAACATCGCTACCGTCGCAAGCACCTTTGTTAAGCTATTAATACGGAAGTTTAATTGTGCAAAAGTAAAAGCGTTAAGTCCTTTTTCACTACGTTTTTTATTACTCTTTAACTTTTTAATAATAACTGGAAGAAGTGATCCAAATAGCATGTAAGTACCAGCTGTTGTTGTAACTAATGCAATAAGGATTCCCATTTCTCTTAGTTTTTCCATATAAATCATTGATGCATAGCCAATTCCTAATAAAATAACTGCAAGGAATGCAACTAAACCTGTCATTTTTCCTTTTACCGCAACACGTTCTGTTTGTGCATCTGCATGTACAAGTTGCAGTACAGAAATACGTGATAATTTAATACTGTTCATAATTGCTGATAATACAAATAGTGCAAAGAAGAAGATGCAAGTAACAGTCATAGATGGAAGGTAAAATGCTTTATATCCTTCACCAGCAAATTCAAGCTGTTTCATTAATAACTGTCCAATACCTTCTGCAAGTCCTACTCCAACTGCAATCCCGATTGCAAGAGACGCAGCACCTAATACGATTGTTTCAATAAACATAAGTAATGTAACTTTATGTTTTTTCGCACCTAACATCATATACATACCGAATTCTTTTTGACGAAGAGATAATAAGAAAGAGTTTGCATATAAAATGTAGAAGAACGTTATAATTGCCAATAAAAATGAACCTGCTTGGAATACGAATCCAATAGATTTAATAACTGAATTAGATTCCAAAAATGCTTTATTCAGTGCTAACGTTTGGAACATGTAAAAAATTGAAATCGACATGACAAGACCGACAAGTAAGACGACATAATCTTTCAGCTTACTTTTCAGCCCCGACATGGAAAGTTTAAATAACATACTGGAACCTCCCTTCTTACGCTTTTTGTGTACCTAAGTCTGCAAGTACATCTAAAATTTCTTTGTAGAACTCTTCACGCGTACCACCGCGGTGAATTTCTTTATATAGCTCACCATCTTGAATGAATAAAATACGCTGACAGTAACTTGCACTATACGGATCATGCGTAACCATCATAATCGATACGCCTTGATCTTTATTTAAGTTTGTCATCGCATCAAGTAAACTCGTTGCATTTTTAGAATCAAGAGCTCCTGTTGGCTCGTCCCCTAAAATAATTGCCGGTTCATGCACTAATGCACGCGCTGCTGCTGAACGTTGTTTCTGTCCACCAGATACTTCAGATGGATACTTTTGAAGAATTTCTGTAATCCCTAACATATCCGCTACTTTTTCTACTTTCGGTCCAATATTACGTGATGGAACACCTTGAAGAGAAAGTGGAAGTGCAATGTTTTCATAAATAGATAAGTTCTCTAATAAGTTAAAGTCTTGGAAGATGAATCCTAATTTTTGTGAACGGAAATCAGAAAGCTCACCTTGCTTCATTTTCGTAATGTCCGTACCCGCAATTTCAACAACGCCGCCTGTTGCTTTATCAAGCGTTGAAATTACATTTAATAATGTCGTTTTACCAGAACCAGATGGTCCCATAATTCCAACAAATTCACCCTCTTGAATTGAGAATGAAACACCTTTTAACGCATGTGATTGGTTCTCACCTTTTTTACCGTACACTTTTTGAACGTTTTTCACGTCTACAACTGGTTTCGTCATATATATCCTCCTACGCTTGTTTTTCCATTACCTATTTTGCGCCTTTTGGAGGGGAACTGCTATTTGTTAACATTACAATTACCTTACACTTTTGTAAGATAAATAAGGAGCGTGTGTAAGGTTCGTTGATAAATGAAATTTTATCAGCGATTTTTCAAATATATCGGCGATTTGCCAAGGAATATCGACTTACCAACAAAGATGAAATTAAAAATGGACTATTCCACAAAAGGAACAGCCCACTTCTCTCTTTATTTCTTTAAAGGTGTTACTGTCCAATACGTAATAACACGCCAAATCCATTCTAGTGGACCCATTTTAAAGATTTTCATCCAAATCACACTAAACACAATTTGAATAGCGTAAATTGCAGTACACACATATAACGTCTGCATGTACGTTAAGTTTCCTGCAAAGTTAAATACACTGCCGGCAATTAAAATCATTGCAGTTTGTCCGATATAATTTGTTAATGCCATACGACCGTAGTATTTAAGTGGCGCTAACAATGTTTGCACTGGTTTTAACTGAAGTAATAAAATTAATGCCCCTACATAGAAAGCTGAAATAATTGGTCCAACTGTAACACCAATTTTTAAGAATTGACCTGCAGCATCCATTGTTCCATCCTCATTCATGAGCATCATATTTACAAATGGCCCCGCAGGAACGTGCCCATATTGATACCATAAAGCCACTACACTTAAAACAAACATAATGCCTGTAAAAATAGCGACTTGTTTAATTTTTGCTGAAAGATTTTCAAACACTTTATACTGCCCTGCAGCAAGACCTAATAAAATTAAACCTAGTGGTAATAGTTCCTTAAAAGCCATAATACTAAAAGCTATTGTAAGAATAAGACCAATTACTAAATTCACTTCTTTTTTCGCTTTATAAAACGGTAAAACGATTAATCCACAAATTGCGTATAACGCTAGTGCTTCTCCTGGTTGGAACATTTGATGAATCAAACCAAAAATAAATAGTGCAACTAAGCGGCGTAGAAATAGAACATATCCATTCTTCCCTTTCGCAATTGCTCTCGTAATAAAGATATAGAATCCCACTCCAAATAAGAATGAGAAAATCGAGAAGAAACGACCTTCTACAAATAAGTATAGAAACCTTTGATAACTTGCATCTACCGTATTAGGATCTGGAATTTTAATATTAAGTAGTGCAAGAATATTTACTAAAATAATCCCCAGTAATGCGAAGCCACGAATGTAATCTAACTCATCAATTCGTTTGTTTGTTTGTAATATTGTTCCCCATAATGCAACTCCTTGTCCAAAATTAAATCCTCCCTTACTCTACTGGAAAAGTAAGCTTACAACTATCGACAAACCTGACAGAAATCTTACATTATTGTTATATAGTAAAATGAAACTTTAATCGGTATGTGAGTTGTTCATCCCGCACTTCTCAGCCGTTTCCGATGCAAAATAAAACCAGGTCATATTGCGACCTGGTTTACTCTGATTGCTTTGATCTTTGAGGTTGCCCCTTTTTACTATTACGCTGTTTCACTTGAACAACCGGATCTAGCTCATTCGAGAATTCAGCGTTATGTCCATTTTGCGTTTTTTGCTCTGGATTATTTTGATCTGAACGTTTCGCCATTACATTCACTCCTTCTTAGTGCGGTGTAATAATCATTTGATGTTGCAATTGGCGAATTGCCATACGTGCTCTATTTAACTGCTCACGTTGCTCATCATTCGCATGTTGTTGCATCGTTTGTAAATCGTTATATGCTTGCTCTAATTGTAACTGTGCATCTGAATACTCCATCGTATTGTAATGCTCTTGTCTCATACCAAGATCTAATTGTTCTTTCGCATATTCCACCGCTTGTTCCGCTTGTGTAATATACGATTCAAGTGATTGACGCTCTGCCATAATTGTCCCTCCTTGCTTCAATTCCCCTTTAGTGTGTCCCTTCCATCTCTACCTTATGAGTATGTTATAATGGATTTTGTTTCATTTTGACTCGGCTTAGGAGGGAAAGTAATGAAGGTTCAAAACCCTTTTCCATATTCAAACGACAATAAACGTTATCATACATGGAATTACCATTTACGAAATGAATTTGGTGAAAAAATCTTTAAAGTCTCATTAGATGCTGGCTTCGACTGCCCGAATCGTGACGGTACAGTTGCTTACGGCGGTTGTACATTTTGCAGTGCTGCTGGATCTGGTGACTTCGCTGGTGATCGCCGCGATGATGTTATAACGCAATATCATGAAATGAAAGAAAAAATGCACTCAAAGTGGAAAGACGGAAAATGTATCGCTTATTTCCAGGCGTACACAAATACACATGCACCACTTGAAGTGTTAAAAGAAAAATTCGAACCGCTTCTAGCAGAAAAAGACGTTGTCGGTCTTTCTATTGCTACTCGTCCAGATTGTTTACCAGACGATGTCGTTGAGTATTTAGCGGACTTAAATAAACGCACATATCTTTGGGTTGAACTCGGACTACAAACTGTTCATGAACGTACTGCAAACTTTATTAATCGCGCTCATGATTATCCATCTTACGTGGAAGGCGTAAATAAATTACGTAAGCATGGCATTAGAGTTTGCTCCCACATTATTAACGGTCTTCCCCTTGAAGATTATGACATGATGATGGAAACAGCTCGTGAAGTAGCCAAGCTTGACGTACAAGGAATTAAAATTCATTTACTTCATTTATTAAAAGGAACGCCAATGGTGAAGCAATACGAAAAAGGACAACTAGAATTCCTTTCTCTTGAGGATTACGTCAGTCTCGTTGTTGACCAACTTGAAATTATTCCAGAAGACGTAATTGTGCACCGCATCACAGGTGACGGTCCACCTGATTTAATGATCGGCCCAATGTGGAGCTTAAATAAATGGGAAGTATTAAATTCCATCGATGCAGAATTTGTACGCCGCGGAAGCTGGCAAGGAAAATATGCAAATGAGGAGAAACAAAAATGAAATTAGAACGTGTATTACCGTTTGCTCGCACACTGCTGCAAACGGCAGTAAAAGAAGGCGATTACGCTGTAGATGCAACGCTTGGCAATGGACATGACACTTGCTTCCTAGCTGAAATCGTTGGGGATAACGGAAAAGTATTTGGATTTGATATTCAAAAAGAAGCAATCGAAAGCTCTACTATCCGCCTGAAAGAAAAAGAGCTTTTTGAACGTACTGTTTTAGTTCATGATAGTCATGACACACTCTTATCCGTACTACCAGAAGACGCAAAAGGAAAAGTAACAGGCGCTATCTTCAACTTAGGTTACCTTCCTGGCGGTGACAAGCATATCGTCACAAAACCGAACTCAACACTCTCGGCGATCGAACAATTACTAGACGTAATGGCACCTGAAGGCATCATCGTCCTTGTTATTTATCACGGACATCCAGAAGGACAAATAGAGCGTGACGCTGTTCTCAAATTTGCAGAAGAACTAGATCAAAAACAAGCTCACGTACTAAGATACGGTTTCATTAACCAACAAAATAACCCGCCATTTATTATAGCGATTGAGAAGCGATAATATATCAACGATTTTTCAATTATATCTATCGTAACTCCGGATATATCAACGATTCGACAAAACATAACAAAAAAAGACGTGCACTCATTGCACGTCTTTTTCTTATTCTCCTATATAATGGATATATACAATATTTGAAGAAAGAAGGATAGAACTTTGCTAGTAGAACTAAGAGGAATTCAAAAGAAGTACGGCAAATCACTTATACTAGACAACATTGATTTATCCATTCCAGAAGGAGAAGCACTCGCTATTATTGGCGGGAACGGTACTGGAAAAAGTACTCTACTCAAAATAATCGCAGGGTTTATTTCACCTACGGCAGGGACACTGCAAAGAAAAGAACATATACAAATCGGATATGTACCTGAGCATTTTCCTGAAGGGATTCGTTTTACATTAGAGGATTATCTATATCATCTCGGCCACATTCACGGTTTATCAACAAAATATTTAAAAGATAAAATTCCGATGCTTCTTGAATCTTTTCACTTACATCATGCAAGGCATTCCGTTGTAAGAAACTTTTCAAAAGGCATGAAACAAAAAACAGGCATTATGCAAGCATTACTTACAGACGTCCATTTATTAATTTTAGATGAACCTCTTTCTGGGCTCGATCCTAACTCCCAGCAAGAATTAGAACATATTTTACTCTCCTTAAAACAACAAGGCTTATCTATACTCTTCACATGTCATGAAAAACAACTACTAGAAAACTTCGCTGATAGGATCGTGACGTTAGCAAATCATACAATCACGGAAGATATCTCTGTGCAAAAAAGAGCAGAACAAGTCTATATTGAGGCAATTGTTCACGAAACATTTTCAGCTATAGAACTACAAAAGCAATCAGGATTTATACAAGTTACACACAATTCAAATCAAAACCTCATTCAATTACAAATCGAAAAGGAATATACAAATGAAATGCTTCAGTTTTTATTACATAAAAAAGCATCTATCACACTGCTACAGCCTAATTTTTAAATCGAAAGAAGGTTTATTATGTTTGCGCTTATTCGTTACCATTTTCTCGACTACACAAAATCGTATAAGTACATTCCTCCTATTGCGATGTACTGCATAAGCTTACTTTTTGTATATACATATAAACCAACTCCCATTGTACCGACATACTTAGAAACAGCACTCGCACTTTATTTATTATCCGCCTGGATTACAGTCACAATTTTTCATACTGAAGATCCTGTACAAGAACAAATCACTATTTCACATACAAATAATATTTCGGCATTATACGTTGGTAAATATATTACGGCTCTTCTTATTTGTACTGTTTTATCTTTTATATCTGTAATCTATCCAATTATTTTGCAAATGTTTAATGAAAAAATGACAGCTTCTTTATTTCTAGTCGGATTTCTCGCTCACATGTCTTTATCTATACTAGGAATTTCAATCGCAACATTATTTACTAGAAATATTATTCAAAAAGCAAGCACCGCTTGGCTTAGTCTTACATTTATATTACTTATGACGATTGCCTCAATCCGGTTTAAAAAAGAGTTACTATGGTTTTTACCACCTGTCGAAAGCTTTATAATGCTTGGACAATACAAATATAATATACTTACTCATACTCTATGGCTTACAGCTTGGGCTATCGTATATTCATTTTTATTACTTACTTTATTTCTTTTTCTCGTTCGTAGAAAACGTTTTTGATTACATATTAAAGGGGACTAAACAATGATTGGAATACTAGCAGGAATGGGTCCAAAATCAACCGGACCATTCGTCGATACAGTTGTAACAGGGTGCCAAACAATATATGGAGCAAAGCATGATATGGACTTTCCCCATATGATGATTTATTCTTGTCCAACACCGTTTTATATGGATCGGCCTATTGATCATGAGGCGATGAAAAAAGCAATTATTGAAGGGGCACAAAAACTTGAAAGTATTGGCGTAGACTTTATCGCTATGCCCTGCAATACAGCGCATCTTTATTTTGAAGAATTACAGCATTCTCTTTCTATCCCGATTTTAAATATAGTCGATGAGACGTTACAAGCAATTCCTGAAAGTACAAAAAGAGTCGCGCTTCTCGCAACAGAAGCGACAATTCAAGCTGGTATTTATCAAGACGGTATTGCAAAACGGAATATAGAATACATTCATCATGGAAAATGGCAAGAAATGATTAATCAAACTATTTCTTGTATTAAAGGCGGAGAAATTGAAAAAGCCCGCGAATTGTGGCATACGCTCGTTTTACAATTGAGAAATGAAGTAGATACCGCAATTATCGCATGTACCGATTTGAATGTTGTGGCTAGTGAGGATTTTGTTGATTCCTCTCAATGTCTTGCGAAAGCGGTTGTTAGGATGTATGTAGAAAATATAAGGGGGTCCCAATGAATATACCTTACTGGCTATTGTTTTCAGAAAGATTATGTTGCTGCAGCAAGTTCATTAATTCACCTTTAGTTGCAAATCTCTCTATATAATGCCCTTTGTATCCACCATTTTCAGAAGTAAATTGCACTTCCAATTCAAAGAAAGAAAAGTGTATATAACCTACTAGCATTCATTCCAATAATCCAATCGCTAATTTGACGTACTTGCACTTCAGCAAACATGTGCTCATAATCTGAACCAGGCTTTAAATTCTGAAAACCTTTTTAGTATTATCTACTTCTAAACTATTGATCCACAAGCGGTTATGTTTTGATTTGTACATCCTGCTTGTTGAATGAGTAACCTCGCAATTGCTTCACTCTCTCAAATTTAGTAAAACTCCAACATAGCGCCATGTTGGAGTTTTACTGCTACCTATTCATAGAACGCAACTTCCTAAGAACAACATACTATAGCATCATCAAATGCATCTTCTGGAACATACACCTTATTGCCCTCTACTTTATATGGAATATTGTTTCTTTCAAATCTTTCTGTGTCAACAGTTTCTACAGTGTCGCCCCATTTCACATATTTTCCTTTGTATTCTTTTTGACAAGCAGACAATATGAATAAAATAGCTAGACAAAAAATCAGTATTAAATTCTTTTTCAAAATCTTTGTCTCCTTTTTTATGCAAATATGTATTTTCAAGGTGTTAATTTAAAGAATATCACTAAGTAAAATATAAAGACAATACTATAGGATACTTACTTCTTCTCACATTCATTCTGTGCATTACTTACCAGTAACACCATTTGTGGCCACTAATTGATTATTAACTATTCGTGCTAAAGAACCTTTACTTACTCTTTCTCTCATGTAACTGCTATATTTTGACGTAGTCCAATAATAATTATTCATTGCTACAGATCTTCCAAACCAATTGTTATGAAGATCCATTTCTTTATCAATACCAACAGAATATTGTTCATGAGCATCAGTCCAAGCTTTTGCTCTTTCTTCGCCATATACAGCACCACTAGAACCACCCATGTTCGGAACTAAAATCGCATTCCAATAAGCATGTCTAAACGCATCACCATTTCCCTTAGTAAGTTGATCACCACCATAATATTTCTTTGCTTCATTAAGAGCATCAATTGAACATCCTCCATAAGTTACGAATTCAATAGGATGCCTCTTTGCTAACGAAATTTCCGCTTCTGTTAAATCAGGCATTCCTGGTATATCGTAACCATATAAACTAGGGGATTTTGCTGTGCTATTTTTTATCTTTTCACTAGCAATTTGATTCAATTCAGCATGAGTATATTTCCCATTCTTTATCTCATCTTTTAATTCTTTAAATATCAAATTTAATTGATATGGATCGATTGACCTTACCTCTTCTTCACTTAAATATTCTTCCCCCGTTTCTTTCAATTCATTTAAGTCAATGTTTTTTGCCTTTTCTGGCATGTTAGATAAAGAGAATGTTTGAAGTTTTGCTACGTTACTTTTTTCAGCATGAGAAATATTTGGCAAAAGTCCGCCAAATAACATAGCTGATGTTAATGTAATAATTCCTGCCTTTTTAAAATTCAATTGAGTTTTCCCCATAAAATTACCTCGCCTTTAACTGTTAGTATATTTAAAATTTTGAAACACCTGTATATATTTGTAACATATTACCAAAGGTAATTATAGTTAAACATATTCCTCTCAATAATAGACAGAATATTACATTTTATTTTTATTATAAATATTTCCTTTTTAGTAGATGAAGTAGGGAAAAGGTTAACTGCAAAATGCGGTGGCATCATAGAGGAACACACTGCTACAAGACATGAGCTGCTTCTTTTAGAGGAAAGAAATGAAGCTTACACAAAAGTAAGTCAATTGCTAAATTAGAGCAAGAACCGAATGTCCTGTTACATATACGAAAGGAGCAAATAACAGCTGAACAATTAGATATTTTAGATTAAGAACTTGAGCAATGAAATCAATTTAAAAATTGACTTAATACTATAGCACCATTAATTACGGAAAAGTAAATTAGATAAGGGCCACTTCCAAACCGCCCTTACTTGTTTTCAAAAAGCGCTTCAAATTAGGCTACAAAAAGGAAATGAAGAGCTAATTCATTCAACTAAGCTTTGCATTGCGTATTGTATGTCTTGCCGATAAAATCTGCCCTAAAAACTTTTAACTTTTTTCACAATTCCTTCAAAATATCCACACTTAATCTCGCTATATTAAATAAGTAGTTATTCATATAGGGAAGGTTAGGGGAACTGAAAGTATGAAAGTAAATCGTTCGCTTCATTACATTTTTTGGCGTTGGCATTTTTATGCTGGGCTTTTTATTACGCCGCTTCTTATTACTTTGTCACTGAGCGGAATTGGGTATTTATTTCGGGAAGAGGTTGAAGATTTCATCTATAAGGATTTATATTTTGGAAAGAGCGCTCAAACAGAATCTATTTCGATGTCTGATTCTATTTCCTTAACAGAGAAAAAATATCCTCATTATAGCGTGGCGAAAATTAGTGAGTTTAATGGGGATTATAATACGAGACTTACGATTGCAAATGAGTATACTGGGCAACAAAAATATGTGTATTTAGATAGTAATAATCAAATTGTTGGGGATCAAAACGCAAGTGAAACGTTTGCCAATATCATGCGGGAATTACATAGTTCTCTTTTAGTTGGTGGCACTGTCGTCAACTATACTGTAGAACTTGCGGCATGCTGGACAATCTTTTTAATTGTAACCGGGTTGTATATGAGTATACGCCAATTCAAAAACACACCAGCATCCAATAAACGAGAAAAGGCAAAACGACGTCATTCTATTATCGGTATTATATTTACAATTCCTCTCGTTTTGTTAGTCGCATCTGGATTGCCGTGGTCAGGATTTATGGGTAACCAAATTTATAAAATTGCATCGTCGAATGAATCGCTCGGATATCCAAAGTTGTATATGGCACCGCCTGAATCGGAGGTAAAAGAATTGCCGTGGGCAACAAGAAAAGAAGCTCCTCCTGAATCGAATTCAAATGAGCCAAAAGCAATTTCAGTTGATGAATTACAAAAAGGAATTGAAATAAAGAAGCCATACGTTATCTCACTACCGACTGATCCGAAAGGTGTATTCACTGTTTCGAAATCAAGTGGTTCCGGTATTACGGGTATGGATGTGGCACCAAATGAAGAAATAACAGCTTACTTTGATCAATATAGCGGGGAACTCATTTCGAAAACGGACTATCGTGATTATGGCTTATTTGCACAATGGTTCACTTATGGTATCCCGCTTCACGAAGGACATTTATTCGGATGGCCAAATAAAATATTATGCTTACTAACGACATTATCCTTATTACTTCTCATTTATTACGGAGTAAAAATGTGGTTAGCGAGAAAACCGAAAGGAAAATTAGCAGCACCTCCTAAGCAAAGAGATAAGAAAAGCACATTCGTTTTCTTTATCATGATGGTTATACTAGGCGTTGTCATGCCTTTATTCGGACTATCTGTTTTAGTTATCTTCGCGATTGAACTTCTCATATATGTATTTTCAAAAATACGATCATAATAAAAAAGGGACTGTCCAAAAATCCAATTTTGGACAGTCTCTTTTTCATTATAGAGCAATATTACAACAGTACATGAATTTATATCGACGTTTCGATAAAGGGTATCAACTTAACTACAAAATACGACAATAGGAGCAACCTCTTAATAAGAAAAGACCATCCCAAAATACCTTTTGAGACGGCCTCTTCATCACTGCGCCATTTTCTTTCGGTACATCTTCCCGTTCCAATAGAAGAATCGTGAAGTAAGTCCTCCGTATTTCACAATGCGCCGTGCCATTTTTTGCATATTCTTTTGCGCTGATACTTTTTGATCTGATAAGTAAATACCAAGTAATCCTCGGCTTATGAGACGATGAAACTTCGCATGTGGCAAATCACCAATGCTCTTCTCTGCTTCTTCTACAAAGTGTTTCATCCGATCTAATATAGCTTGCTCGTTTTCATAATAACTACAGAAATTCAAATCCCCGCCCATACGGTCTTCTTCTTGATCGATGAAATAATCAAGTAAAATATGAAGTCCTTGTACGTAAGGGAAATATCCTTGTCTAATTTTCGCAATATCTTCATCATGTAATTCATCATGAAATGCATATGCTACAAGACAGAAGATTCCAAGTGTCGAACCAGCACATGCTGAAAATTCAAACCAGCTCATCGGTGGTAAGTTTTCTTTATGTGCTTCAAACCATGTTTTTAAACGTGGTTCTCTTTCTTCTAACTTCACGTGTTTATGAATTTGCAAATCACAATAATAACAAGCAAGTTCATGAAGAACAGGAGCAATTTTGTCATAGTGCTTCGTTTTCTTTAAAACGTCTTGGCATGTTTCAACAAGTTCATCTAAATAACCACCATCGTCTTGATCATCACGATAGCGATAATAATTACCGCCACCTTCTACTTCAGGTGATAATGCCATTAACATAGATTCATGCAGTGCGGCAAAATCCTTTGGGTCAAGTGATGTACTGCGGTCACATAAATTATCTAAATAATCGCTGATTGTTTGATACGCTACGATAAAACGAATGCATTCCTCTCGGTGCTCATTTGCTAGCAGTGCTAAAATACCACCGCCTTCGCAATGAAACGTTTTATTCTCAATACTTACGATTGCCTGACTATGAAGCTCATCATTCGGAATATGGTAGGCACGCTCTTTCCACACCGCTAGCTCATGGTGTACAACCGGAAACACATCACGGTATACTTTCGCCATGAGCGTTATGGGATTACTCGGTACGTTCACTTCTTCCTTCATCTCCTCTATTAAATGTACAAATAATGATTTATTTGTTTGTTTTTACTATATTATTGACACGCATTTCAGTAAATGACTGAATATAATTCAAAATTTCATCACGCTCATACTCATTTAATAACTCATGATAACAATTCGGCCATTCCTTATATGCCTTATCACTAATTTTAACATTATCAAACCATGTACGGACACGTGTTTTATCTACAAGTTTATCCTCACACGCCTGCATTAGCAAGAGCGGAACATCTGGAAAATCATCTATTTTCTCATGAGCAATCTCGATAGACTTAATCAATTCACTATACCAACGTACTGATACTTTGCGCAAGAACAATGAATCATTCTCCATCGCATCTCTCACTTCATGATTACGAGTTGACATTTCCACTGTAAGATTCGTTGCAAATTGCAATTTTGGAGCAACAACATTTAATATTTTTGAGGCAGCTCGAAGCGGAGCAGAAGGTCCAGCTAATACACCTAAACATGGTGAACTTAAAATAATACCATCTACATCTTCCCTCTTCGTTTCTTGCATCATACGAATGACAATAAGACCACCCATACTATGACCAAATATAAAAATAGGTAATCGATACTTTCTTGCCTCTTTCACCCATAATTTAACTTCCTCTATGTATTCATCAAATGAATCAATATGTCCTCTATTTCTCGAAGTCGTTCCATGTGATGGAAGGTCTCCCATCACGACGTGGTAGCCGATATGATTCCACATTTCCGCTATAACTTCGTAACGTCCGTGATATTCCATTGCGCCGTGCACGATAACGACTATAGCTTTCGCTTCCTCTGCTTCATAATTCCACATACGGACCTCCTCCATTTCACTCTTTCTCATAATTTGATACACTAAAACTAGTCTCTAGGAAAGGAAGGCTTTACATGATATATCCTTACAAAGAAAAAAATCCGAAAATTGCGAGTAGTGCTTTTATCGCTGATTATGTTACCATTACAGGCGATGTTTCCATTGGCGAAGAATCAAGTATTTGGTTTAATACAGTCATACGCGGCGATGTATCACCAACAATAATTGGAGACCGGGTAAATGTACAAGACCAATGTACACTTCACCAAAGCCCTCAGTACCCTCTTATTTTAGAAGACGATGTTACAATTGGGCATCAAGTTATTTTACATAGCTGTCATATTAAAAAAGATGCTTTAATTGGAATGGGTTCTATTATATTAGATGGTGCTGAAATTGGTGAAGGAGCCTTTATCGGTGCTGGAAGCCTCGTTTCACAAGGAAAGAAAATTCCACCGAATACGTTAGCTTTCGGCCGTCCAGCGAAAGTCGTTCGTGAATTAACAGAGGAAGACCGCAAAGACATGGAACGCATCCGCACACAATATGTTGAAAAAGGTCAGTACTATAAATCATTACAAAAATAATTTTACTGCTGCCATAAGATTGGCAGCTTTTTTATGAAAAAATCTAACTTTTTCTTTACAAAACCTTATTATTCCCTCAATAAAATCTTATTAAAATAGAAGCTAATATCTCCATATATATGTAAACGAGGGAGGAGAATTTTCATGAAGGTCAGTGGTTTATATAAAATCGAATGTTTCATTTTTAAAGAAATTAATCGCTACTTTGATCAAAAAACATTAAACATCTTTTTCAGCACTATTACTCATATCGGTGGCGCTACCTTCTCCATTGCACTCACACTTTTCTTTTTAATTTTCGCAACAGGGAATTTACATCAAGCTGCAATTGCAACTGCTATTTCTTTAACAATTAGCCATATTCCTGTGCAAATACTAAAAAGATGGTATCCACGAAAACGTCCTTATTTGACAATTCAGGATGCGAAATATCCAGTACATCCATTAAAAGATCATTCTTTTCCATCCGGACATACAACGGCTGTTTTCTCTGTCCTCATTCCATTTATTTGCTATAATCCAAACTTGCTTGCTTTGCTATTACCGCTAGCGCTATGCGTCGGTATTTCCCGTATTTATTTAGGGCTTCATTATCCGTCAGATGTATTTGTAGGCATGTGCCTCGGCACTTGCTCTGGCATCATCTCTTTTTATCAACTCATTCCACTCATGTAAAGGAGCGATATGATGAGAGTCGCCATATTTACCGATACATTTACACCACAAGTCAACGGCGTGGCGAAAACTTTGGAACGTTTAACGAAATATTTTCAAAAAGAAAATATCGCCTATTCTGTTTTCGCCCCCCAGCATACGGCAGAAGATAATTTTGTAGCGAATGTAAATAAAATGAGAAGCATCCCGTTAACAATATTATATCCAGAATGTCGCTTTGCCTTTCCTACTCCGCGCATTAAGCGGGAACTTCTTGCCTTTAAACCCGATATCATTCATATTGCTACGCCTTTCAATATGGGGATTTGTGGGTTATATTATGCAAAAAAGTTAAATATCCCGGTTGTCGGTTCTTATCATACTGATTTTGATGCCTATTTACGCTATTACAAAATCGAATTTCTCTCCAATATGCTATGGAACTATTTAAAGTGGTTTCATAGTCATATGCAAAAAAACTTTGTTCCTTCTCCTGAAACATTACATCAATTAAAGAAGAAAGGATTTCAACAGCTCTATATTTGGGGACGTGGTGTAGATTGTACTCTCTTTCATCCCACTTACAATAAAGACCTATTCCGAAAAAAATATAATATTACAGCAGAATATATTCTTTCCTACGTCGGACGCCTTGCTCCTGAAAAAGATATCGACACTCTTCAAACACTTATTCAAACGACGAACAAAGAACGTGACGATATTCATTGGCTCATCGCTGGAGATGGTCCTCTCGCAAAGGGCCTACATGAAAATGTTCCAAAAACAAATATAACTTTTACTGGATATTTACAAGGCACGAATTTAGCTGAGGCCTACGCTTCTTCCGATCTAATGGTATTTCCATCTGCTACTGAAACATTTGGGAACGTCGTACTGGAGTCACTCGCATGTGGTACACCTGTTATTGGTGCAAATAGTGGCGGGGTTAAAAATATTATTATAGATGAAAAAACTGGATTTCTATGTGAACCAAAAAATGAGGACTCATTTTTATCATCTATTTATTCTTTATTAAACAATGAAGAAAGATTAAAACAAATGAGAGTTGCCGCCTCTTCTTATGCGAAATCACAAAGTTGGGATGAAATCTTCCATAGTTTATTTAACCAATATGAAGAAGTTCTTCATCAAAACGAAGCAGAACTATTGGCTTAACACTTAAATAAACTCCCTGCAATGAAAGACAGGGAATTTATTACACAATTATAAATTTTAGTTTAATAAATGGTACACAAGGTGAAGCATAACCTTATTCCTATATTAATTATAACAGAATCATACATAACTAAACAGACTTGTAATAAAAACCCATAAAAATTAATATATGGTTATACAGTATTTTTACTTGTATAAAGATTTTAAGAGATTCCCCTTAAAATCTACTTACTCACATACCTGTATACAGCAATTGTTCCCCAATTGCCGTATATCAAAAAGACCTTTCATTTATTTGAAAGGTCTTTTTGAGCCTGTACGTATTCTTCTTTCGTATTCACATTCATAAACCATGCTGTATTCGCTTGTACTTCTTCTCCAGCAACATATTTTACATTACATTGTGTTAAAAGCTGTCCCATGCTCCTTTTTTCTTCCTGAAGCAGTTTATCAATTTTACCTTTTACACGTTTATGATATGCTGCAAGTAACGGTTGTTTTCTGCCTTCAATTATAGGCACAACCGCATCATATTCATCGCTCGTTTGCTCTAATAAAATTGTAATCCATTCATTTGAAACGTTCGGTGCATCGCAAGGCATGATAATATACCAATCTGAATCTATGTATTCCATTCCTGACACTATTCCAGCAAGCGGCCCGTTTCCTTTATAGTGCGACATATCTTCTATAACAGGAACTTGTACTAATTGTTCTACTCGCTCTTTTATATCAGTATGACTAATAACGACAACATCTTGCAAAATACTTTCCATTACTTTCACAATATGCTCTACAAAAGTAGTTCCCTTCCAAATGGCTAATGCTTTCGGTTCTCCGAATCGGCTCGACATACCTCCTGCCAATACAATTCCAGCATACTTACTCATTGGCGATGCAGCTCAAATGTAATATGACCTAATTCCGGTAAAATTAACTTGTTCATCGCAAGACGAACCGCTCCGCTAGATCCTGGCATCGAAAAGACAACTTTGCGTCCAATTGTACCGCCGATTGCCCTACTTAACATCGCACTACTTCCGATATCTTCTAAGTAACTTATCATACGGAACAACTCACCAAATCCAACAATTTCTTTATCTAATAACACTGATACTGCCTCAATCGTTACATCACGTTTCGTAATACCAGTTCCACCATTGGTTAGTACGACATCAACATCTTCCCTATGATAACCAGCTAACACAGCCTGCTGAATACTTTCTTTATCATCTTTTACAATTTCATAAGAGGTCACTGTATGACCTGCTTCTTTTAACAATTCATGTAATAGTTGTCCGCTCTTATCCGTCTCTTCCGTACGCGTATCGGAAATCGTCACGATCTTGCAGCGCACTTCTTTTGGAGCTTGCTTTTTATGTTCAGTGACACTCATTTTTCATCTTCCCTTTCATTCCCTTGTAAAATTATGTATGAAGCAAAGAATTCAACATGATACAATATAAGTATATTTATCCATATAAAGGAGCTTATTTATATTTTATAACATAAAACGATATGTACCTATTATACCATTCCAAATTATATTATCCCTTTTTCAATGTATCGCTTACGGGTTTGATATTAACTTTCTAAAATTGTATGTGCTTATGCCTGATGGCGGTATTCGTTACTGTTTGACTAGCACATTAATTCCTCTCTCACTTGCCTATATAGTAGATTTTATTTTTAAACGTTCTATTTCTAAATAAGGAGGTTTACATACTATGGAACTTTATAAAAAATTAACAACGACATTCATCCTCTTATTTGTCGCTTCCATCACTGTCGGCTTTTCCTTAAAAGGCGCAATTCCATACGCTACATTAGTAAGTATTATATTCGCAACACTATTTTTACTGTGCAGTGCCTTTTGTGCAGGAAAAGCACGCCAACTAAAAGGGTGACCGTCTATGTTCCGCAAGAAACCAATCCTTTGTAAATCATGTAAAAAAGAAATACAGACGTATGAAAAGGCATGGATTCATATGCCCTTTCCAGCAAGTGGCATGACAAATGTGAGAAAGTACATTGAGCTAGATGGAGAAGTTTATTGTGGTTCTTGCATCCAAGTAGTAAATCAAACAAAATAAAAAAAGCTTTGCGCTCACGGCACAAAGCTTTTTTTCATATATTATAGACCAGCTTGCTCTTTTAAAGCTACAGCTTTGTCTGTACGTTCCCATGAAAGATCTACATCAGTACGTCCGAAGTGGCCGTAAGCTGCTGTTTGTTTGTAAATTGGGCGACGTAAGTCTAGCATTTTAATAATACCAGCTGGGCGAAGATCGAAGTTGTTACGAACTAGTTCTACTAGTACGTCTTCAGATACTTTACCAGTGCCGAATGTATCAACTGAAATTGATACTGGTTGTGCTACACCAATTGCGTATGCAAGTTGTACTTCTGCTTTATCAGCAAGACCAGCTGCTACGATGTTTTTCGCAACATAACGAGCTGCATATGCTGCAGAACGGTCAACTTTCGTTGCATCTTTACCAGAGAATGCACCGCCACCGTGGCGAGCGTATCCACCGTAAGTATCAACGATGATTTTACGTCCTGTTAAACCAGCATCACCTTGTGGTCCACCAATTACGAAGCGGCCAGTTGGGTTAATGAAGAATTTCGTTTCTCCATCCATTAATTCTGCTGGAACTACAGCTTTAATTACATGCTCTTTTAAATCGCGATCGATTTCTTCCCATGTAACATCTGGATGATGCTGTGTAGAAATTACGATTGTATCTACACGTACAGGTTTACCATTTTCATCATACTCAACTGTAACTTGCGTTTTTCCATCCGGACGTAAGTATGATAATGTGTCATCTTTACGTACTTCAGTTAAACGGCGAGCTAATTTGTGAGCAAGCGAGATTGGAAGTGGCATTAATTCTTGTGTTTCATTACATGCGAAGCCAAACATTAAACCTTGGTCTCCTGCACCAATTGCCTCAATCTCAGCGTCAGTCATTAGACCTTCGCGTGCTTCTAGCGCTTGGTCAACACCCATAGCGATGTCAGCAGATTGCTCATCGATAGATGTTAAAACTGCACAAGTTTCTGCATCGAATCCGTATTTTGCGCGTGTGTAACCAATGCCTTGAATTGTTTCACGAACGATTTTTGGAATATCTACGTAAGTAGAAGTCGTAATTTCCCCCGCTACCAATACTAAACCAGTTGTTACAGTTGTTTCACAAGCTACACGTGCATTTGCGTCCTTTGATAAGATCGCATCTAAAATTGAATCAGAAATTTGGTCACAAATTTTATCTGGATGTCCTTCAGTTACAGACTCAGATGTGAACAGATGACGTTTTTTTGTCATGTGGTAAACCTCCCTACAGTAATTGTATATATTGTACGGAACTCATCCTTAATTTGCCACAAACTGCGACATACATTTATTCTCCCACACAAGCATACAGAAAAACCTTTCCTACTTTACATAGAGGAAAGGTTTAATTTGCTACTTGCATACTGCTTTTTGCCCTTTGCTCTTATCGTTCGAGACCATTAGCCTCGCACAGGTTTTAGCACCTATTCACCTGTATTTACCACTACAAGTGAGGTTGCTGGGCTTCATCGGGCCTGTCCCTCCGCCAGCTCGGGATAAGAGAGTATCCGTCCCAACCTATACTAAAGAAATGATATTCATTTGTCAATTAATATTCACATTTTCCTGAAAGTTTTTCTCAATACGTATAGAATGAAATATTAATAAGGAACTAATACATTCACACAAACAAAAATAAATAAATAGTATACATTATTTATATAATTGTGTTATACTCTTGATGGGGATTACGAGAAATATTTCATTAAATGAAAAGGATGGTATATAAATATGAGTACTGTGAATGTCCAAATTGGTTTACATGAATTATTGAACGGAAGCAATGCACAGATTCAACTAAGTGTTCCGCAATTAGTGGAAAAAGTATTAATGCGAAATGAAGGGAAATTAACTTCTACTGGTGCCGTTTCTGCTTCAACAGGAAAATACACAGGACGTTCTCCTAAAGATAAATTTATTGTGAAGGAAGCATCGGTTGCTGACAAAATTGCTTGGGGATCTGTGAACCAACCGATTTCTGAAGAACATTTTAATAAATTATATACAAAAGTTTTAGAATACTTAAAAGAAAAAGAAGAGTTATTCGTCTTTAAAGGATTTGCTGGCGCTGACCGCAACTATCGCCTACCAATTCAAGTTGTTAACGAATACGCATGGCATAATTTGTTCGTACATCAATTATTTATTCGTCCAACTGAAGAAGAATTAACAACTCATGAATCAGAGTTTACAATTGTTTCTGCACCGAATTTTAAAGCAGATCCAGTAATTGACGGTACAAACTCTGAAGCATTCATTATGGTTTCATTCGAAAAACGTATCGTACTAATTGGTGGTACAGAATACGCTGGAGAAATGAAAAAATCAATCTTCTCTATTATGAACTTCTTACTACCTGAACAAGACATTCTTTCTATGCATTGCTCTGCAAACGTAGGTGAAGAAGGCGACGTAGCACTATTCTTCGGTTTATCTGGAACAGGTAAAACAACATTATCGGCTGATCCAAACCGTAAATTAATCGGTGATGATGAGCACGGTTGGTCTGATAACGGCGTATTCAATATTGAAGGCGGTTGCTACGCGAAATGTGTAAACCTTTCTCACGAGAAAGAACCACAAATCTTCGATGCAATCAAATTCGGTTCAGTTTTAGAAAACGTTGTCATTGATGGTCAAACACGCATCGCTGACTATAACGATACTACTTTAACAGAAAATACACGTGCTGCATACCCTATGCATGCGATTGACAATATCGTACTACCAAGTGTTGCAGGACATCCAAATACAATTATTTTCTTAACTGCTGATGCATCTGGCGTATTGCCTCCAATCAGTAAGTTATCAAAAGAGCAAGCTATGTACCATTTCTTAAGCGGTTACACTAGCAAACTAGCAGGAACAGAGCGCGGCGTTACATCTCCGCAAGCTACATTCTCAACTTGCTTCGGTTCACCGTTCTTACCACTTGATGCATCTCGCTATGCTGAAATGCTTGGTGAAAAAATCGAGAAACATGATGCGAAAGTATTCTTAGTAAACACTGGCTGGACTGGTGGCGAATACGGCGTTGGTAAACGTATGAACTTAGGTTATACTCGCGCAATGATTCAAGCAGCATTAAGCGGCGAACTTGCAAAAGCTGAAACTGCGAAACACGACATCTTCGGTCTTGAAGTTCCACTTCACGTACCAGGTGTACCTGACGAAGTATTGATGCCTGAACAAACTTGGGCTGATAAAGATGCTTACAAAGTGAAAGCAATTGAGCTTGCAAACGAATTCAAAGCAAACTTCAAAAAGTTTGATAGCGTTTCTGAAGATATTATTAACTTAGGCGGTCCAATCGCTTAATTACAAATTTTCTGTTGGAATAACCCTTTTACTCATATGAATAAGTGTCGTGTAACCGTAAAGTTCCGCGTACTCACCGACAAAACCCAATGCGGCTTAACGGTTACACACACTTACATAAAAAAGAAGCTTACGTGAAAAACGTAAGCTTCTTTCTATATCTTATATAAAGTGAAACTTTAATCTCTTCATCTGCGACCTAGCTCATAAAATTACAGAAAATTCATTTTATAATTATTCATCTTATGTTATTCATGGTAAAATTTACATATATAAGAAAGAGGGGTACGTATGAAAAAATTTTCTCGTACAGGAAAAATATTATTAAGTTATGGAGCGATTCAAATATTTTGGGGACTTGTGATGCTTAACGTTAACTTATTTGAGCATACAAGTGAAACGATAAAATACATTATTCTAATTACCGGAATAACTTGTTGTATTGTATCTAACTTTTTTAAAGAACCTAAGAGTCATACTACTAAGTGATTTAATGTTAACTTATTGGAAGCAGAAACCTGCATTTTATGCAAAGTTACGCTTCCTATTGTACTATCCGTCGCTGGATCCTCTATTCCATCTAAAAAGAGGCTTTTTAGCTTTTTTAGCTCTTTGTTAATTCTTCTTCATCCTTCATACTATAGTAACCTAAATTAATAACGATTAAGAAATAGCCGCCCATAATTCCTACTGCAAATGCCCACATAACCATATGGTGCTCAATTTCGTACATAATAATAGCACCTAAAATGGCAGCTGCAAAACGATTAAACATACCAAGCGTCGGCGCTTTCGTCTTCTTTACAAGACTATCTCCAAGCTTTTCAATCCGTCTCCCTAAAAGCCAAACACAGTACATACTTACAATAAGTCCAATTCCAGCTCCTAGAAAATGTGCTGAAAACGGTGTTAACATCCAGCCTAATAACAGAATACCTAGTAGATAATACGATTGAATTTTAAACGATCTTAATGACATACTAATCATGCTGTACTCCTCTTCAGTAGTTTTTATCTATCCAACAAAAGCTGTATAGCTCATTTCTTTCGAGTCCATACTACTTAAAATCCATTTCACTCAAATTAAAAAACATAAACAGTATGTTTATGTTTTTTAAATGTTTTTAGGAAATAATATTATACAAGATTATTAATATAGAATCTCTCGAAAATGTGACGTTTTTCAAAACATTTTCCGTCCAATTATGAAAAAAATGATATCAATCTATGAACATACGGATATGATGTAATAAGCACATAAATAAAGGGGGCGTCTAATGATTTATTTTTTAATGGCTCTCATTCACCTCATTGTCCCTGCACTTATTGGACTTTCCTTATATTGGTACACGAAAAAACATAGTATTTTCTATGCTGTCCTCGGTGTTCTTCTTCCAGGTATTATTCTTATTACACTCTTCCGTATCCCATTTTTAAACTTAATCCCACTTATTACTGCGATCTTATTTCTCGTCTTCTTACCAAAAATAAAAAAATAGGAAAGCAGATCATAGATGATCTGTTTTCCTATTTTGATATAGGTTCTTGTACGGTAGCATGCACATTTACTTTCTCTGATTTCACAAACCATAGACCGAAGAAAATGATAATTCCACCGATAATTTGTTGAAACGATACATATTCATTTGCCCATATAGCTGCAAATAAAACCGCTACAAGTGGCGTTATATACATATATACCATCGTATGTGACGCCCCAATTTTTTGAACACCAACATACCACATCACTAAACCAAATACTGTTACAAAGAAAATAGAATACAGCAAGGCAAACCATGTCATCCCGTTTGTAATGTGAAATGGCATTACAAATACATGTGGACCACTTAACAATAAGAGTGGAATCGCTCCAACTAATGCCGACCATGCAGTAACACGTAGCGCTGAATATTTTTTAATTAATGGCCCTGCTAAAACAGGATAAAGCCCCCAGCATATCGATGTAACTAGCCCAATTCCATTTCCATAAAAAGAACTAGCAAGCGAATGCCCTGCTACTAAAACTAACGCTACACCAAAAAAGGCAATCATTGAACCGATTAACTTTCGAGAAGAAAACTTTTCTTGTTTCAAAAAAATCGCAAATACAGTTGTAAAAATAGGTGAAATAGAAATGAGTAAAGAGGCATTTGTAGCGGATGTATATTTGACAGTTTCCATAAATAATGTTTGATACAGTACAATACCTACAACGCTAACGATGATTAATCTAGGTATATCCTTTCGTTCCATATAAACCGACTTTTCAATAAAAAATGTAAGGAGTAACATAAGCGGTGCCGCCGATATCATCCGAAGTGCAGTAAACTCAATTGCTGTAAATTCTAAAAGTCCATATTTCGCAATCGTAAAATTAATCCCCCAAATAATAACGACACTTAAAATTAATAACTCAATCCCCCATCTTCTCATGCGTATCCCCTCCGCAAATAAGATTATACAGAAAATTCAATCATGTGTACATTTCATTATGTGAAAAAATCCATAAGAAAAAGGAGCATATTATACACTCCCTCTCTCTTCATTATATTCGAACGTGTAACTTCATATTTGGATTATAAAATTGGCTCGGGCTCTTCAGCTGAAAAGTTCCTCCAACTTCATGCCAATCAACTGTTAACTTATCATCCATAAAAACAAGCTTTGTGCGATCTGCGATAAAATTCATTGCGCTAGATTCGATATCCACATCGCGTTCATCTTTTTCTGCTACAGCTACTAAATCGATAATTCCGCTCATTACACAACCGCAACCTTCATTATCGTAAAATAACTTTATATATTTCGCTTCATTTGGAATCGTATCCGTAATCTTTTTATATGCTGCTTCTGTTACAGTAACGTACATACGTGAATCTACATCCTCTCTTCTCATATCATTCATATATTGTACCATTCTTTTTCTTAATTATATCTGTTTGTTGTATACAGAAAATTAAGACTAATATACAATAAATGTGATAAAGGAGGTTTATCACTGATGTTCAAACTACAGCGATATCCCATTTTCTTAGGTCTATTAGGTAGCTTTTTTATTTCTAGCGGAATGGTATTACAACATATACTTCCCTATTCTCCTTCTATTGGTTGGATTCTAGGTTTTATTTGTTTCCTATCCGCTTCTTATTTTGCTATGAAAAACAAGAAAAACTAACAAGATAAGAATTATCTTAAGAAGGAGAAGCAATCATGCCAATCTTAAAAGAAATAGAGCAATCACTGAATCATTTATTCCAAATTGAAAAATACGGAAAAGACAGTGCCTTTAGTCGTTTCCTTCCAGCTACATATGATCAAATCCAGTTTCCATGGCAACAATTTTTCGAAGCAACTTTTGTTGAGCTATTTAACGGCCTTATGATAAGAGGTGCTGAAAATGTAAACACAATCTTTTTAGCTGTGTTCCCAACTGATGATGTTCTCGAAAAATTCATTTCACAATCCATGCCAGGTGATTTACTCTTCATGCACCATCCAATTGTGATGGAGTGCGGTGATCCACTCGGAAAGTCAGGGCGAGGCTTTACTCCAATTTCATCAAAATATTTGCAAGCAATTAAAGAAAAACAACTTTCTATATATACATGTCACGTTCCAATGGATTTTCATCAAACATATGGAACTAGCATTTCAATTGCAAAAGCACTACAAGCCAATGTAATTGATGGGTTTGCTTACGGTGGTCCAGAAACCGAACCGGTCGGTCTCATTTGTGAAATAGATGAAACAACAACAGAAAAACTCCAAAAATATCTAAAAAAACTCTTTAACATTCCTTATACAGACTTCGAAGGTAAACGACATGATTCCATCAAGAAAATTGCAATTATCGCTGGCTGCGGCGATGTCGTTTCTTTAATGAAAGAAGCAGAAGAAAAAGGAGCTGAAGCATATATTACAGGAGAAATCCATTGTCATATCGACAATAATTACGGCAAACATAAATACTCGCTCATTATGGATTACGTAAAAGAAACAAACATGTCACTCATTGGTGTGTCACACTCTGCCTCTGAATATTTAGTGAAAGAGACATTGATGTATGATTGGTTTAAAGAGAATTTTGATGCGGATGTTACTTTGCTTCCACAGGAAAAATGGTGGTTATAAGCCCCCCCTATTTTTTGAAATCTATATACACAATACAATCGGCCACACAAAAATATAGAATCTACAATATATATATATATAGTGGTTCTACTTTTATAATAGATTTTCAAAAATATAGAAAGGAGAAAGTACATGTATCAACGCAATTGTTTTAGTTGTGACGGTAGACGTAACAGTGGTTCTATCGGAAGCACTGGACCTACTGGTTCTACTGGTCCTACTGGTGCTGCTGGGGCCGGTTTACAAAGCACTACCTCTTTTAGTCTAGCAGCCGCTCCTAACTATAAAACGGGACAAGTTGTGACTTACACGAGTAGTGGCTATGTTGTAAAAAAAGATGCACCTCAAGGTTTTCCGAATGTATCTCCGGATTATATCGTATTAGTAGAAGCCGGTCCTACTGGTCCTACTGGTTCTACTGGTTCTACTGGTTCTACTGGTTCTACTGGTTCTACTGGCACCACCGGCACTACTGGCGTCACTGGTTCTACTGGCACCACCGGCACTACTGGCGTCACTGGTTCTACTGGCACCACCGGTCCTACTGGCGTCACTGGTTCTACTGGCACCACCGGTCCTACTGGTCCTACTGGTTCTACTGGCACCACCGGTCCTACTGGCGTCACTGGTTCTACTGGCACCACTGGTCCTACTGGCACCACCGGTCCTACTGGAACTGCTGGTAGTTCATCAGCGAAAAGTATTGTTTTTCAAGGAACGAATGCTGGGTTTCAACGTATAGCAGGTTCTCCAGGAATTGATTCTAACGTTATTCCGTATGTAACTGCTGGAGCTGGAAATATAGTTGGTTTTGCTGCATCGATAAATATTAATAATTTACCGGCTGCTGTTTATACGATTGATATTTGCAAGGATGTCCCAACAAACCTCTCTGCTCCTACTTCTAGTTACATCCTATCTACTATTACTTTAACTACTACAGATAAAATTACGGGGACTATGACATTTTCAATTAAATCCACAGATATTGGCTCTAGACAACCTCAAGTGTATAATCCTACTCCAGCACCTGGACCTGCCACTGTAACTTGGACTAGTATTACAACTGGAAACCCAATTTCGAGGGGGGATGCGATATCTCTTTATATTAACCCCGGGATTACGGCAAGTGCTGTATACTCTATTTTTCTAATCACTGATATATAGTCCACACTTACAAATCATTCATTTACAAAAAAGGACCTCGCTGCCGAAGCCAAAAAAATTACAACTAAATTAAAACAAATAATAGACAAATTTATTATATACTCTCGTTTTAAAAATCCCCCTATTTTAGATATTTAAATTTATGCACCATGTCAATGCTGTAAACATCCCCTTTATTAAAATTCCGTACTTCCATCCACACTGAAAAGGGGAAATCACTCTAAAGAAAGTGATTTCCCCTTTTTAAAATATCCCACCGTTAAATCGGCAATATAATCTCAACAGTCGTTCCAACTCCAACTTCACTTTCAAAGTTCAATTTACCGTGGTGATCTTTAATAATATTTTCCGTAACTACTAATCCTAAGCCTGTTCCAGTTTCTTTCGTTGTGTAAAAAGCTTCATTTAGCTTCGGGATTTTATCTTTTGGAATGCCGCATCCCTCATCTATAATTTGCACAATGATTACATCTTTCACTCTAACTTTCACAGTAATAGTTCCGCCAACTGACATTGCTTCAATCGCATTTTTTATTAAATTAAAAAATACTTGTTTCAATCGTTTTTCATCGCATGTAATTAAAGGTATATCTTTACTATAAATAGCATGCATTTTTATCCCTTGTTCTACAGCTGGCTTTTCCATAACCCTGATAACATAAGAGATAATTTCTTTAATATTATGAGTTTCTGATTCTACCGATTTAGACTTCTCAAACCCACTGAGTTCTGTAGCTATTGTATGAATTCGCTCTATTTCCTGTCTCATAATTTCACTATAAATCTTATCTTCTGGATGTTTTTTTGCTTGCTTATTCACAAGTTTTTTCAATTTCTCTAACGGTCTTCTAATCTTATCGCCTATTACTGTTGCCATTTTTCCAACCATCGCTAATTTTTCTACCTTTTGTATTTCTTTGTCCATCATTTCAAGTGTACGAACGTAAGATTGGAATCTTAAGAATATAATCCAACATATAATAACAAACGCGCTGTATAATGCCATTGGGATAAGAACGATAAAGGATTGAACAACGAATCCCATAAGTACATATTTTCCAACAATAGTTCCGGCAACTAACCAAAAGTATCTCTTATTCACAAATATCGGTGCAAATAAAATAAAGAATCCTTCTACTATATTCCCACCATCAAATTCTGCATCACTTCCGTAATAAATAATGAAGTTATTAATAAAATCCAATATATTATAGGCAATTAAAATAATATACTTCACAATATACGGTTTTCCCCATTTTATAATATAAAGTCCGACAAGGAATAATCCAATCATCAAACTATATAGCCATAGACCTAAGCCTTCTCCAAAAACATCTGCTAGTTTTTGATTTTCATCTGATAAAAGGACCATAGCCTTTTCAGCAAAATCATACGCAAAAAATATAAAGAAGAATAAGCTTAAAAATATTTTTAACGCCCTTAGCTCTTCTTTTTCAAATATATTGTCTTTTTCCATATGATAACTCCTTTAACAACCCCTCTTAATCTTGTGTCACATTGCGCTTACGTTTTTTCGGGAGCAGTATTTCTACTCTCGTTCCCTTTTTTACTTCACTAGAAATATATAATTCTCCAAGATGCTCCGTAATAATTCGCTCTGCTACCGTAAGACCTAATCCAATTCTATCTTGCTTTGTTGTATAAAAAGCATTCTTAACTCTTCCTAAATTATCTTTTTTTATCCCAAAGCCACTATCTACTATACTTACTATTACGTAATCTCTTCTTTTATTTTCAACTTGTATTTTTAATGTTCCACCATATTCCATTGCTTCTAAAGCATTTTTAATAACATACAAAAATACTCCTTTTAATTTGCGTTTATCACATTCAATTTCACTTCTATTTTTCTCTTCATTAAAGGTGCAATTTATATTTAGCTCGTCCATTTTTTCGCGCATATTTTCTACTGCTTGTACTAAAACATCACTTACACTGTGTTTTTCATAAACAGAAGGTTTACATGTAGCAATCTCCATTAATTCGCTAATCATGTTATTCATATTTTCTATTTCAAGAATCATTTGTCCATATGTCGCATCTTTTTCGTGTTTCTCTTTTTGTAATTGCGTAAACCCTTTTAATGAGGCAAGTGGATTTTTAATTTCATGTCCAACTGTCGCTGCCATTTTTCCGATAACCGCCAATTTTTGTGACTGACTTGCCTCTGCAATACGTCCCTTTACTGCTGAAAGATATTGTAAAAATCGATTTAAAATAATAAATGACATGAAAAGCAACAAAATATTGATAACAAGAGATATAAACAAGTTAAGTTCTCCAAATACAAATAGATATATCATATATTTCCCTATAAGAAATGGCGCTAGGATAAATAAATATCTTTTACTCAAAAATATCGGTACGAAGAAAATGAAAACAAATTCAATTACATTCCCTTCATCAAATGCTATTGTATTATGAAAGGCATACCATCCAATATTAAAAATCTCTGCGATCATGTATGCAAATAAATATGTATATTTAACTAAATATGCTTTTCCTCTCTCAAATAAGTAAACACTAATACCTATTATAGCCATAATATATGCAAGCTTCCATATCACTTTATGCCAATTCCCTAAAGGCATTGTATCTTCTATTATAATCGTATATGTAACCTCATATACAATTATAATAATATGTATTACCCATAAGAAAATCTTAGCGTTTGTCTTTTCTTCTTTAACTGATAGAAAACTCTCTTCCACTTCAACACCCCTTCAAAAGAATACCATTTATTATAATAAATGATTTTCATAGACAAACAAAGATAAATTGAACAAATGAGGAAAATCAATCCATAGATAATATACCTATCCAGACCATATGTAAGCATAAAAACCATGAACAATAATACGTATAGTATGGGAGGTGCTTTATATGGATAGTCGGGAAAATAAGAAGATAGAACAGTTACAATCCTTTACGAAAAACAATGAAGGAAAAGAGATGACCACGAATACGGGGGTCAAAATTTCAAATGATGAAAACTCTTTAACCGTCGGCGATCGTGGTCCTACACTTTTAGAAGATTTCCTTATGCGAGAAAAACTCGCTCATTTTGACCGTGAACGAATTCCTGAAAGAGTCGTTCATGCCCGTGGTTACGGAGCACATGGTGTTTTTGAGCTATATGAATCTTTAGAAGACTTAACAATGGCTCATTTTTTACAAGACCCATCTAAAAAGACACCTATTTTTATTCGTTTTTCCGAAGTTGCTGGATCAAAAGGCGCGAATGAAACGAACCGAGATGTACGAGGTTTCGCTGTTAAATTTTATACAGAAGAAGGAAATTTCGATTTAGTAGGAAACAATATCCCAATTTTCTTCATTCAAGATGGTATTAAATTTCCTGATCTTATTCATGCTCTTAAACCCGAGCCACATAATGAGATTCCCCAGGGCCAAACAGCACATGATACTTTTTGGGACTTTATCGCCAATAATCAAGAATCAGCTGCGATGATGATGTGGATTATGTCGGATCGCTCAATTCCGAGAAGTTTTCGAATGATGCAAGGATTCGGCGTTCATACATTTCGCTTAGTTAATATGCACGGAAAGTCCCGATTCGTAAAATTTCACTGGAAGCCTAAGCTTGGTGTTCACTCGTTAATTTGGGATGAAGCCCAAAAACTCGGCGGTGCTGATCCAGATTATCATCGCCGTGATTTATGGGAAAATATTAATGCCGGAAACTACCCTGAGTATGAACTTGGCGTTCAAATTTTAGAAGAAGAGGATGAATTTAAATACGATTTCGATATATTAGATGCAACAAAAATTTGGCCGGAAGAAGACTTCCCTGTTAAAATCATCGGAAAAATGACATTAAATCGGAACGTTGATAACGTATTTGCTGAAACAGAACAAGTCGCACTACATCCTGGAAGCATTGTCCGTGGTATTGATTTTACAAATGATCCTCTCTTACAAGGTAGGCTCTTTTCTTATACAGATACACAATTGGCGCGTGTCGGTACAAACTATCAAGAATTACCGATTAATCGTCCGATATGCCCGTTTCATAACAACCAAAGAGATGGTGCTTCTAAATATATAATTGATAAAGGGAAAGTCGCTTACCATAATAACTCCTTAGCTAATAATTCCCCTTATACTGTCCCCGGAACAAAGGGTGGATTTGTTACATACCCTTCTACTGTATCTGGGCATAAAACGAGAGAAACAGCTGCAAGTTTTAAAGACCACTTCTCACAAGCACGTTTATTTTGGAATAGTATGAGTCACGTCGAAAAAATCCATATCATGCAAGCCTTCTCCTTTGAATTAGGAAAAGTAAAAAGTAAATCCGTTCGCCAACAAGTCGTAAGTATGATTGGTCATATTAGTACAGAATTGGCTACCTTAGTCGCAGAAGCAGTCGGGGCGACAGTCCCAAATGTTCAAGAATCCAATGTCACAAAATCATCTCCAGCACTCAGTATGGCGAATACAACATTTAGTCCCAGTACATTACGAGTAGGTGTCATTGTTGCAAACGGGTATGACGGGCAAAACGCACAATCTATGCTTCAGCAATTCAAACGAGTCGGTCTTCAGCCAGTAATTATTTCCGAACGACTAGGTATAGTTCAAGGAACACAAAATGTACAGTGGGAAGTGAATGATACTTTCTTAACAGGATCACCGCTTCTTTATGACGGGCTACTTCTTATTGGCGGAAACTTTGATGAACATTTTCTTAATAAAGCAAGTTCATTTGTCGTAGAATCATATAATCACTTTAAGCCCATTGGCGCTTTCCAAAATGGAACTACCATTATTCAATCTTTAAATATCGAAGAAAAACCTGGCGTGATAACAGAACAAAGCCCTACTCTACTTGCGAATGAATTTATTCAGGCAATGACAAAACAGCGCTTTTGGGAAAGAGCCTATTAAAACGCATGAGGAGGATATATCATGTTCGTTACAGTGGAAAAAGATGTACATATTTTTGTGCAAGATATGAATCCAGGTCCTGACAGTAAAACTGTTTTCTTCGTACACGGATGGCCTTTGAATCACCAAATGTTTCAATATCAATTCAATGTTTTACCACAGCACGGGTTTCGCTGCGTCGCCATGGACATTCGCGGAAACGGACAATCTGATAAACCATGGACTGGTTACACATATGATCGTTTAGCTGACGATATCGCAATTGTATTAGAAGCACTTCAAATAGAAAATGCTACGTTAGTTGGTTTCTCAGTCGGCGGTGCTCTTTCTATTCGATACATGTCACGATATAACGGTCGTCATATTTCTAAACTTGCATTAATCGATGCCGTCTCCCCCTCTTTCGTAAAAAATCAACAATCCCCTTACGGCGTACCGAAAGAACAAGCAGATACCCTTATTAATCAAATGTATGTAAATTTGCCTAAATTTCTAAATGATGTATCTTTATCATTTTTTAATAGAAACTTAGGAGCCGCTACGTTAGAATGGTTTTCTTATCTCGGTATGCAGTCTGCTTCATATGCTCTCATCAAAATTTTGCAGGCCGCTGCAAACGAAGACGTAACGAAGGACTTAAGTAAAATTAACGTCCCAACAAAAATATTCCACGGTGTTCACGATCAACTCATTCCTTATAAAAGCGCTGAACTAACAAAAGAGCGAATTAAAAACTCTGAAATATACCCTCTTACAAATAGCGGTCATGGCTCTCCTATCGATCAAGCGGATGAGTTAAATAAAGAACTTATTAAATTTTTAAATTCATAGTTACTTTACAATAAAAAAAGAATTTGCCCTTACGGCAAATTCTTTTCCTTTTATATACTAAATGAAAAATTCACACACTTCTCACAAATCAATCAATAAAAAGATTCTATTTTAATTTATACTAAATGTACAAGTAATACTCCCTAAACCCAGCTTGTCTGGTTACCCCGTTAAATACTATGAAAAAAGAACTTGTATCGTATACAAGTTCTTTTTTTTTAACCAACACTTTGCACACGGCCAATTTGTCCATCTTGCAATCGAACTTTAATTCCGTACGTATGTGTTTCTGTATTTGTTAAAATATCTTTCACAACACCACTCACAGTTTTACTATAATCTTTATCTAATTGGATAACTACATGGGAACCGACCGAAATTTGTGATCTTGTCGGTTTCCCACCTGTTGCTTGTGTTGTTTTTTCTTGTTTCTGTGTTCTCTCTTGTTGTGCAGACTGTTGTTGCTGAATCTTCTGCTGCTCTTGTACACGTCTTTGCTCTTCTTGCTTACGTTTTTCTTCTTCTATTCTTTGTTGTTCTTCTTGCTTACGTTTCTCTTCTTCTACTCTTTGTTGTTCTTCTTGCTTACGCTTCTCTTCTTCTACTTTTTGCTGCTCTTCTTGCTTACGCTTTTCTTCTTCTACTCTTTGCTGCTCTTCTTGCTTACGCTTTTCTTCTTCTACTCTTTGCTGCTCTTCCTGCTTACGCTTTTCTTCCGCTGCCTTTTGTTGTTCTTCTTGTTTACTTTCCTCTTCTACCTTCTTATCTTCTACTTTCTTCTCATCTATTTTCTGTTCTTCCGCTGCCTTCAGCTTGTCCTCTTCATCTTTACAAGCTGTTAAAACAACTACACATAAGCCCGTAAGTACAAATAATAATAATTTCTTTAACATTAAAAAATCCCCCTATATATACATTACAAATAATGACCTTTAATAGAATAACAAATATGTATGAACCCATTTGTCGTAATTTGTCGTATACATTGGATTTCCCATGTAACACTACATGCTACAATTTTAAAAAAAGGGGGTAATATGAATACACATATAATCTCGTTTCCAAAATCATGTTCCTCATTATTTATTTCATACTATATGTTCCATTCTTCATTCAAATTATTTCTCACAAGCCGTTAGAACTTGGATTGTTTTCTCATTCCCTTATCCTCTTTTCTTTTTTTAGCAATTACCATTTTAAATTATAAAAAGAAACAAATAATCTTTACTATAATTTTTGCAAGTGCGGTTTTACTTGTCGGCACGAGTTTCGGAAAACTATTATTATAGAAAAGAACCTGTCATATGACAGGTTCTTTTCATTATTTATTATGAACGGGAAAATGACGAAATGATTAGTATGTTTACTATACAAGAGGAAGCATCCATATTTTCCATATAATACTTACGATTACTATAAGTACAAAATCAAACAAATCTAATCTCGGACCCTTTTTCATAGTCATATCTAGCCACATATGAACCAACTTCAATCTTTTGTATTTATGAATATTTTTCTTTGCGAATCGGTAAATAAGCACTTGCATGATATAAATTCCAATTACACAAATAAATAATAAGATGAGAAATTGGGCCACAAAATTCCTCCTATTTCTGAAGCGCTTTTTCTACTATATGGTTCTTCAAAACCCATTCCTCAAACTGAGCACTTCCAAATTCCCAGCTCAAATCACGAGCATGTACAGAAAAAACGTAATAACCGGCATATTCGTCCATAAACATTCCTGCCCCTACATCATCTTTCTGAATACCGTATACTCCAAAATTAAAATACACATCCCACACGTCTTCATGCTTCCTCTTGTAAGCAATCGATTCCATATCACCTTCAGCTCCGAAATAATCAAGATGCAAATGAACGCTATCATCGTATTCATACTCCATTTTATCACCCCTTATATTTGTACTTCTTTACTATCCAAAAAATTCCTGCTATCTATACTCACATATGGGCACTTACCTACATATCATGCTTGTAGATTGACTTCTAGGAGGTGTCATATAGTGAAAAAATTAATTACCGTTTTTTGCATCATGTTACTAGCTGTTTTTACATTCGTTGCTTGTAGTAGCACAAAGGAAAGTACGAAAGAACAAGCTCAAAAAATTCGCGTTGGTGAAGTTACCCACTCTCTTTTCTACGCACCATTATATGTTGGAATTGAAAAAGGATTTTTTAAAGAGGAAGGTTTAAATATTGACTTACAAACAACAGCTGGCGGAGATAAAACGATGACCACCCTTTTATCCGGCGGAATTGATATTGCACTCGTTGGTTCAGAAACGTCCATTTATGTTCATCAACAAGGAGCAAAAGATCCTGTCATTAATTTTGCCCAACTTACACAAACAGATGGTACATTTTTAGTTTCTCGTAAAAAATTAGATTCTTTTAATTGGAATGACGTAAAAGGCGTTACATTTTTAGGACAGCGTAAAGGCGGCATGCCGCAAATGGCTGGGGAATACGTTTTAAAGAAAAATGGCATTGATCCACACAAAGATACAAACTTAATTCAAAATATTGAGTTTGCTAATATTGCAAATGCCTTTTCATCTGGTACGGGAGAATTTGTACAGCTCTTTGAACCGACTGCAAGTATACTGGAAAAAGAGGGAAAAGGTTATATCGTCGCGTCCTTTGGGGCTGAATCTGGCACTGTTCCGTATACAACATTTATGGCAAAAGAAAGTTTCTTAAAGAAAGATAAAGCTGCTGCTGAAAAATTCACGCGCGCACTATATAAAGCGCAGCAATGGGTTGATACTCATAGTCCCGAAGAGATTGCCAATGCTGTTTCACCACTATTTAAAGACACTTCAAAAGACATTTCAGTGAAAGTAATTGAGCGCTACAAAAAACAACATTCTTATGCGACAAATCCATTATTAGATGCTTCTGAATGGAAACAGCTCCAAACGATTATGAAAGAAGCTGGTGAATTACAAAAAGAAGTTCCACATGAAACGCTCGTCAATACAAAAATTGCCGAAAGCGTTATTAAGAAATAGAGGCGAAGTGTATGAGCTTTTTACAAATACGTAACGTTTCTCACTGCTTTTTTGCAAAAGAAAATGCCAAACTTATTCTTGAAGATATGAGTTTACAAGTAGAAGAAGGAGAGTTTATTTCTATTCTTGGTCCGAGTGGTTGCGGAAAAACAACACTCCTCTCCATCATCGCAGGGCTACTTGATCCAATTGAAGGTATCGTATTTTTAGATGGTGAACCGATTACAACTAAGACCCCATCTATGGGCTATATGCTCCAGCAAGATTACTTGTTTCCATGGAAAACAATTGAAGAAAACATTATGCTCGGACTTCATATTCGGAAGATTTATGACGAATATACGAAAGAACATACATTAAAGCTTTTACAACAAGTCGGTTTGCATGATATAGAACAGCAATATCCTCGCGAACTATCCGGCGGTATGCGACAACGTGCAGCACTCGTTCGAACGTTAGCGACCGATCCAAAAATTTTATTGCTGGATGAACCATTTTCCGCACTCGATTATCAAACAAAGTTAAAACTAGAAGATCTCGTCTTCACATTATTACGTAACTATAAAAAAACATCACTACTTGTGACACACGATATTGAAGAAGCAATCGCAATGAGTGATCGTATTTATTTACTGCGGGCGAACCCTGGAAAAATTGCAAAAACGTTCATCGTCCCAGAAAGTATTCGTTCCTTATCACCGTTAGAAGCACGCCACCACCATGACTTCCCATCCCTCTTCCAAGAAATATGGAAGGAGTTGGAACGAATTGGATAATATAAAACAACTACATGAACAGTTTCGAAAAAAAGAACGCAGGCACGCATGGTTAGCACGTTCTTTACAGCTTTTACTGCTCATCCTCTTTTTTGCACTATGGGAAATAGCTAGTAAAAAGGAATGGATTGATCCGTTACTCTTTAGCTCTCCTTCGAGCATTTGGGATCTCTTCTTAGCGAAATGGATTGACGGTTCACTTTGGATTCACATATGGACGACATTACTGGAAACCGGAGTAGGTTTTATTCTCGGAACTGTACTCGGAGCTATTATTGCTACTTTCCTTTGGTGGATGCCACTTTTAGCCCGCGTACTTGATCCTTATCTCGTTGTCCTAAATGCAATGCCCAAAGTTGCACTCGGTCCAATTATCATTGTTATTTTTGGTCCAAACATTTCATCTTCTATCGCAATGGGAGTAATCATTTCCATCATCATTACCATTCTCGTTATTTACAGCGCATTTCAAGAAGTCGATTCCAGCTATATAAAGGTCATGGACACATTTGGCGCAAATAAATGGCAATGCTATACGCATGTTATTCTCCCTTCATCTTTCCCTGCAATTATTTCAACGTTAAAAGTGAATGTTGGCTTATCGTGGGTCGGTGTTATTTTTGGGGAACTCCTCGTTTCTAAACAAGGACTTGGCTATTTAATTAGCTATGGATTCCAAGTCTTTAACTTCACACTCGTCTTGCTCAGTGTGTTGCTCACTTGCGTCCTCGCAACTCTTATGTATGTATTTGTCGAGGCGTTTGAAAAACTCCTTATCGGAAAACGAAAAAAAAGCTGACTTAGAGCGATACGCCAAAGTCAGCTTCTTTCTTTTATCTTTTATCACACATTTTTGATTCATTTGTAACGTTTCCATTCGCAACCGTAACTGTATGGAAACAATCTTTCACACGCACTGTAACGACATTATCTTTTCGGTCAATAATATGATAATCATTAAACTCTTTATTTAATGCACTACGAATTTGCTCTCCTTCAAAAATCGGAAAACCGTGAGACATTACCCAAATGAGACCAGCAACCGCAAGAATCGTTTTCATACGCTTCATTACCTCCTCGAGAGTAAACTTATAGCCCCTATAATATGCGCATTATAATTGTGTCTAATTTGTGACATTTTTATACTAATTCTATTTTAAAGCTTCAGTTCCTTCTTCTTTTTTAAAAAAGACAGAATTTTCAATCTTATAAACATAAAGAAACACAAAGAAGTAAAATTCTTCACGTTTTCCCTTGGCTAAAATATATCGAACACATCAATCGCCTGAGTGTCCACTTTGTCGTTCTATCGTTTTCGAAACATCATATAATCCTGCTAACACTTCCGCTCTCATTTTCACAAGCTCAGGGAATTGATAAAAAAAGGCAATTTTTTTATATTTTAATTCTGATCCTTCTTTCACCTTTTTTGAATCTTGTAATATAAACGCTGTAAATGTATCCGCAATATCCTCTGCTACATTTGTCGTTCCATACAGTGAAACAAACTCATCATGCTTTTCTTTAAAGAATTCAATTTGAGCTTCTTCGCTTTCTTCCACTTTCTTTTCTGTCCACTCCTGTTCAATTGGTTTCCAGAACAAATTATGGAATTGATTTATATAAGAGCTCTCCTTCGCACATCCTTCTTGTAAGAAAAGAGATTTACATTTATTTTGGTATGATGAAATATCTTTATCTTCTTCAAAAGCCTTTAAGTACTTTTCATTTACTGGTATTTGTTTATGCCCCAGCGTTAATACGTGAGCCGTCTCATGAATTAATGTTTTCATCACTTGATCAATATTTACTGCAGAATCAAGCGTATCTAAACTAAGAACCCACTCTTTCGGATACTCCACACTTGGCATAACATGAGCCACAATTCCATCGTATCCATCTGTTACCATATCAAACTCTTTTATGTCACTGCGATACTTAGCTGGAATAAGAGTGCTGTACATATCCCATAACGACCGATGATACCCTCTATCTTGACGTTGTATCAGCACCTCTTCTTTCGCTTCTTTATCTTCAGCGAAAGCCTTATTCAATCGTTTGCGATCTAGTTTATCGAAATAAGGATCTACAATTTCATCACCATCAATATAATAAGAAGCTAAAAAGAAATAATTTTCATCATCCTCTTTTTTCATTTCCGCTTCTTTCATATCATTATTTGAATTTCCTTCTAAATCATAATCCTCTAATACTTCAAGTTCTGAAAGTCCATCTATCTTTTTATATACTTTCTGAAGCTTCTTATCGCCTATATGTGTGCATTCTTCTGTCGTTTCGCACACATCTTTTTTTCTCTCTTTTCGAAGTTTTCTCCACCATATCACATCCAGCTACTAAGCCAATTGAAATGATAAAACAAACTAATTTTCCATACAGTTCTTTCATTTGCCCCTCCGTCATTACAGCCTACAAAAATATGATAATCATTTTTTCACAAATATACGATAATTATTTATAAAGTGAAACTATAATCAGTGGGGGTTTTGTCCATCTCCCACTGATTATTAGTTGAACCAATCGGGCGTTTACGGGCAGTTTATCTCCCACCTAACTTCTTTGCTTCAGCTGAATTTTTGGGTGGGAGTTTTACTGCCCGTTAATGCGGGATAAAAACTTTGAGGAGGTTACATATGATTCGTGCGGTACTATTCGATTTGGATGGGACACTATTAGATCGTCATCAATCTTTAGAGCGATTTATTCATGACCAATACAATCGCTTTTGCCTTCATTTTACGAACATTAAACAAGCCGAGTATTGCTCTCGTTTTCTTGAACTCGATAATAATGGATATACGTGGAAAGACAAAGTATATGCTACCCTCCTTTGCGAATACAACATTACTACTTTAACACCAGAACAACTGCTGTATGACTACATTACAAACTTTCAACATCACTGCATTCCTTTCCAAAACATGCATGAACTACTCCAACGACTAACGCAACAAAATATAAAAATCGGTATTATTACAAACGGTTTTACTGATTTCCAAATGAACAACCTTCGAGCACTAAACATACATACGTATACAAACACAATTCTTGTTTCAGAAGCGGAAGGAATTAAGAAACCACACCGAGAAATTTTCGAACGTGCTTTGCAAAATCTAAATGTTAAAGCAGAAGAATGTCTTTACGTTGGAGATCATCCAGAAAACGATGTGCTTGGTTCTGAACAAGTAGGGATTCTTGGCGTTTGGAAGAGAGATTCATTTTGGGGTGACTTTGAACATTCACGTGTGGTAGATGATTTATTGGAGGTTCTTTCGTTTTTAGAGGCAGATATACAAGTACGATAATAGTAAATGAAATTATGTCGGCGATTTTTCGAATTTATCAGCGATTCAACAAGGGATATCGACTTACCGACAGAAACTAACAATCATAAAAGGAGGCTGTTGTTCAACAACGCCTCCTCTCTCTTTACTATTCATATACTGTAAACTGCGGTTTGCTCGGGTGATCTTTAACAAGTGCATCGTCTGGAAATTTTGAGACCTTTTGATATAGGGCAATGTCACCGATACAACCTGCTGTTAGTAGAATCCCTAAAAATGAGAGTGCTTGAAAATTCATAGCTAATCCCAATACAATCGGTAAAATTCCAGTTGGTAAAAACGGAAGCATTAACACTTTCTTCATTTGATTTACTGTAATCACCTGTTTAGAATGAGCATATGCAACACCTAATTTCCAATTGACGCCCCATTTTAGTTCACTCCACGGAACACCTCCGATATAGCGAAACCCTATTAAATGTATCGCTTCATGAATACAAACGAGCACAATCATTGCGCTAATAAAAAGAAACACAGTTGGTAACGTAATTTCAACTTGAATCCCGTCTGAAAGAAGTGCATGCAAAAAACTAATTCCAAATGCCAAAACAAATATTATAAGAAATGCATATAAATTTAATTTAACCATCGAAACAGCAACAGTCGTTTCTTTTCCTTTATCCATCTTTCCCCTCCTAAAATGTAAATATATATTTACAAAATTGTATAATACACCCAAAAATATGTAAAGATATATTTACATTTATTCTTAAACGCAAAAAAAGAAATCGGCCATTTTACTTCGTAAAACAGCCGATTTCTTCTATATGTTTCATCGTACGCGCTAATACATCATCGCGCATAATAAAGCTAAATTTTCTATCCGTTTTAATGTTATCAGGAATATCTGTTAATAAAACAGATCCTTTCGTTTCTTCGTAATGCGTATGTGCTTCTACCGCACTTATTGTTGCAAAATAAATGTTTTTAATGATTATTTTGTCTTTTCCGGATACTTTATATTGTCCTAAGTAAGTTAAATCAGAAACTATGCCACCGGTTTCCTCATGAACTTCCCGAACTGCCGCTTCTTCCGGTGTTTCCCCGAGTTCTACTTTACCACCTGGAAATTCAAGACCGCGACGTAAATGATGCGTTAATAACCATTGATCCCCATACCGGCATACAACCCAAACATGCTTTGGCTCAGGAGAAAATGGATAACGTTCAAACGATAATTGTACAGTGTTGTGGTAATAATCTTTAAATTTGTACATGCCATTACTCCCCTATTGATGGTTACAAGTTTTTCCTACCACAAATTGTAGCATATTCTCGCTTTTCTGCATAATATTATCCAATTACAATCCATTGATTATTCCCATTTGCGCGACTAATTCTTTCGTCTCATGATTTCCTAAATCATAAATCATTTTATATGCTTCTTGTAGTTGTTCATCATATCGATCATTATTTGAATCATGATGATACTCAACGAATGGAACGTGGGAGCGTACAAACGAACCTAGATCTTCTTCATATGCTTGATCGAAATACTCTCTTAGCTTTGTAATCTCCTCGTCATTTGCATAAATTTCAAAATTATACGTGTCCGCCGTCTTCACTTGTGAAATTTGACCATTTCCAACTGATATATAATATGTTTTTTTATTCTCCATTTAACACCCTTCTTTCATCCTTTTAATTTCTATTGTTTTCATCAATTACAAAATTATGTAAAATAAAGAAAAGGAGGGATTCCATGTTCAAAATATTAATTATCGGTATTATAATCGTCCTAGTCATACTAGTACTCTCCGTCATGACGATTAATAAAGGCTACGCATATAAACATTCCGTTGATAAACCAGAAAATAATCCTTACTCGAAAAATAATAAGGAGGACTCATAGTATGCTTCGTATACTTCGCATCGCAATCGCACTCATTGTGATAATTATGTCAGCAATTGGGCTCTATACAGGTCAAAATAACTTTTTACCACTTTCACAATTTCTATTAGGAGCTTTAATGTTTCTCATTGCAATTGAACAAATAAAGAAAAAGGATTCAGGAACAGGATTTATTTGTATTGCTGCTGGAGCTTTCTCTTGGATTGTTCTCATCATTACCTACATGAAATAGAAGGAGGGTCCTTTATGTTAAAAGGAGTTCGAATTACTTTTTCACTTATCGCTTTATCTATAGCAATCTATAGTTTTATTAGCGGTAACAGAGACGTTATGCCTTACATGTTCATTTTCTTAGGGTTGATGGCTTTCACGATAGGTGTAGAAGAAATAAGAAAACATAGACAATCTAGCGGCATACTTGCTTTCATGGCTGGAGCTGGTGCTTTACTGCTTGGCTTTTCAGAAATATTTCGGTAAATATTCTATTTAAAAGGAGGTATACAATGCTAACTGGATTACGGATTTCTTTAGCAATTCTCATGCTTCTCACACTCGCCTTGTGCACTTATGCTCTTATTACCGATAATTTCACAATTCTCCCATACATACAATTTACTTTCAGTTGTTTCTTTATTCTTATGGGAATTAATGAACTGAAATCCGGACGGAAATCAATGAGTATCCCGTATTTTTTCGTTTCTAGTCTTATGTTCTTCGTTTTAATATCGACCTACTTTCGCTAAAGGTGACATGTACTTTTAATCACCTATTGACGATTATTTCCACCAATTTTGCTTTTTCGAACAGGTAATACATTTGAGGACAATAAAAAAACGAAAAAGGTGGAGAATAGTATGCTAAAAACCTTTCGCATTATATCCGCTCTTATCGTCATCGCTCTCGCTCTATCCGGAATGTTTACAAACGCGCTTATTACAATGCCTTATATGCTCATCGCCTTATCTATTATGGCTTTCATCATGAGCGCAGAAGAAAAACAGAAACAAAAGAAAGTAAATAGTACACTCTCCTTCTTTTCTGGCGTATTCACCTTAATCGTCGCTATAATTATTTTCTCTCGGTAACTATCTCTTTCTACTAAGGAGGGCTAAAATACACATAAGACACTTACAACTAATCACCGTTTTTATTACTTTAATTCTATGTTTATACAGCTTATTTACAATGAACCTTCAAATCTTTTCACCTATCATTTTGTTTCCCTTTAGCTTATATAGCATTTTAGTAGGAATTGAGACCATTCAAAACAGCAAAAGCAAATTGGAGCTATTAGCATCGGTTTAAGTCTCTTTACGATTGTTTTTGTTAGTCCATTTATGCTGTTCTTCTAAAGGAGGATTATATGTTAAAAAACATTCGAATTATACTAGCAACGATTGCCCTCATTCTCGCTCTACTTAACCTCTTTGCAAACTTCTCTATGCTTTTACCATTCGTATTTATCCTTTTAAGTATTATGTTTATCCTTTTTGGAATTGATGAAGTAAAACAACAGCAAAAAGCAAAAGCATTTGTATATTTTCTCGGTTCTGCCTTTATTTTATATGTCGGGGTGTCTAGTATACTTTCATAAAAAGAAGAGCAAGTTTTCTCTTAACAAAATAAAAAAACCGCCCTTTCACAGGCAGTTTTCCTTTTTATCCCTCTAATTGTAGGCAATAAGACTCTCACCCACTGATTAAAGTATCATTTTATCCAAACACTTTCTCAAGTTCATCTTTATCTTGGCTTAACCAGAAATTCATTAAGCGTTGTGCTCCTTCTAAGTCGTGAAGCTTCGCTTGGCCACACTGTGTTTCATTTGCAGCTGGAATTTCTGTAATTTGAACCGCATCTTTTAATGTTAGTTCTAATAAATCAATGATCTCACGAACTGTCGGTGTCCCACTTACTACAAGGTAATACCCTGTTTGGCAGCCCATCGGTGAAATATCGATAATATCAAAATGCGGATAACGATCAATATATTTACGTAAATTAAATGCTAATAAATGCTCTAACGTATGAATAACATCTGGTTTCATCGCTTGTTTATTTGGTTGGCAAAAACGAATATCGAATTTATTTACAATACCGTCACTACCTACATTGTGAACTCCGCAATGTCTTACATAAGGCGCCTTTACAATCGTATGGTCTAATTCAAAGCTTTCTACTGATGGCATACAACATCTCTCCCGCTTTTAATTTAATTCCGTTATATCCAATATGATATAACGGAAATCGATATTAGTAAAGAATTATGTACGGTCGTGCTATAATACTTTAAGACTATGCTGAAAAGGAGACCATTATGAAACAGATTTTTATCGGTATTATACGCTTTTATCAAAAGTTCATTTCTCCGATGACACCGCCAACGTGCCGCTTTCATCCAACTTGCTCTCAATATGGATTAGAAGCGTTTCAAAAACACGGTGCCCTCAAGGGATTTTGGCTTACATGTAAGCGTATATTAAAATGTCATCCTTTCCATCCAGGAGGATTTGATCCTGTCCCAGATAAAAAGGATGACAAAGTAAATTCTTAATTATCGTAACCATTCACAACTACATCTAATTTTCCTGTGTCAGGGTGAATAACAAGACCGTGAACAGGTACTTCTTCCGGAAGTAACGGATGGTTGCGGAGTACTGATACGCTATGTTCTACACTTTCTTCTACACTAGAGAATCCACGCAAGAATTGTTCTAAATCGATTCCAGAATAACGAAGTGTATCTAATTTCTCTTCTGTTACACCGCGTTCTTTCATTTTTTCGATTGTACTGCTTGCCTGAATTTTTGCCATACCACAATCGTGATGACCAACAACACATACTTCGTCAGCACCAAGCTCATATACAGCAACTAAAATACTACGCATAATACTTCCGAATGGATGCGAAATAACAGCGCCTGCTACTTTAATAATTTTCACATCACCGTTACGCATATTCATCGCTTTCGGTAATAGTTCAACAAGACGTGTATCCATACAAGAGATAATTACCATCTTTTTGTTTGGAAATTTCCCTGCTACAAACTCTTCATATTTCTTCTCTTCAACGAATTTTTCATTGTACTGCAAAATCTCTTCTAATGACTTCATAGTAAGGAACCCTCTTTTCTCTCTTTTACACTACATATATAGTGTACCAAAATATGAAAAACTCAAAAAGGATATTGTCTTATTGTAAAAGCAATATATTTTCAGATAACCGACATAATTCTTTCAAAATATACACACAGCTTTGTAACAAGTCACACATACTTTACTCCTATTCACACTATAAACTAACTGTAGATAATGTAAAAAGGAGTGAATATTTATTATGTCCGACGTTCTGTTACTGAGTCGTTTTCAATTTGCAATTACTATTTTTTATCACTTTTTATTTGTACCTTTGACAATCGGACTTGTTATTTTAGTGGCATGTATGGAAACTCAATACGCCCGCACATTGAATCCAACATACCGCAAAATGGCAAATTTCTGGGGTAAATTATTTACAATTAACTTCGTAATGGGGATTATAACCGGTATTACGATGGAGTTCCAATTTGGAACAAACTGGTCTGAGTACTCCAAATATATGGGAGATATTTTCGGATCACCTCTCGCAATCGAAGCACTTGTTGCCTTCTTCTTAGAATCTACTTTCATGGGAATATGGTTATTCGGTAAAGACAAAATCTCACCAAAGTTCCGTGCTTTCTGTATGTGGATGGTTGCACTTGGAACAAACATTTCTGCTCTTTGGATTATTACAGCAAACGGTTTTATGCAAAATCCTGTTGGCTACGTAGTACGTAACGGCCGCGCTGAATTAAATGATTTCTGGGCTCTTGTTACAAATCCATACGCTTGGAACATGTTCTTCCATACTGTAATTGGTTGTTATATTGTCGGTGCTTTCTTCGTTATGGCAATTAGCGCATATCATTTACTACGTAAAAACGAAGTGGAATTCTTCAAAAAATCATTTAAGTTTGGTTTAATGTTAGGGTTATTCGCGGCAACTGTTACGCCTTTTATGGGACATCAATCCGGTGTATCAGCAGCTAAGTATCAACCAGCAAAAGGAGCTGCGATGGAAGCTGTTTGGGAAACTGGAAAAGGACAAGGTTTTTCAATCATTCAAATTCCTGATGTGAAAAATGAAAAGAACTTTGAATTACTTACAATTCCAAAACTCGGAAGTTTCTTCTATACAAACTCATTTGATGGAGAAATCGTTGGTTTAAAAGATATTCCGAAAGAAGATCGTCCAAACGTTAACCTCGTGTACTATAGCTTCCGCTTAATGGTTGCACTTGGTATGTTCTTTATGGCATTAACTTGGTACGGTTTCTATTTAAACCGTAAAGGAAAACTAGAAAACTCAAAACGTTATTTAAAAATTACAATGTGGTCTGTCTTACTTCCTTATATTGCAATTAACGCTGGTTGGATTGTCGCTGAAGTAGGTCGTCAACCGTGGACAGTTTATAAACTAATGCGTACAGCAGAATCTGTATCACCTATATCTGTTCCACAAATTTGGTTCTCCTTAATTAGTTTAATCTTGTTCTACACTTTACTTTTAATTGCAGACGTATATTTAATGCTAAAGTTCGCAAAAAAAGGACCAGCAGCATTAGAAGAGCCTGCTATTGAAGGAGGTACAGCTCATGTCTCATGATATGCTTGCAATCATCTGGTTCGGTTTATGGGGCGTAATTTGGACAGTTTACTTCATTCTTGATGGCTACGCACTCGGTAACGGAATGATTTTCCCATTCGTTGCGAAAGACCGACAAGAACGAAATCAATTACAAGAAGCTATCGGCCCGTTCTGGGGTGGTAATGAAGTATGGTTAATTACAGCTGGTGGCGCAACATTTGCTGCCTTCCCAATCACATATGCAAATATGTTTAGTTACCTATATACACCACTATTTTTAGTATTACTTGCACTATTTGCTCGTGCTGCTGGACTTGAATTTATGCACAAAGACGATTCACCAATTTGGCAAAAAACTTGTAAATGGGCATTTGCAATTGGTAGTTTCTTAATCGCCTTCTTATTCGGTGTTACATTCGCTAACTTGTATTATGGACTTCAAATCGGAAAAGATGGCTATGAAGGCACTTTACTTAGCTTACTAAACCATTATGGTATTTTAGGTGGTCTTTTCTTCACTGCTATATTCGTCGTATCTGGTGCCCTTTGGGTTATGATTAAAACGACTGGTGAAGTATCGAATCGTGCTTATAAAATCGCAAGACCATTTTCAATGGCAGCTGCTATCATTCTCGCTATTTTCTACGTAGCAACTGCTAATCGTACAAATTTATTCCAAAACTTTACTGAATACCCTGTACTATTTATTCTGCCAGTACTTGCAATGTTAATGAGTGTACTCGCACTTATTATGGTGTACAAACATAAAATCGGCCTTGCATTCACATTCGTTTGCTTAACAATCGCAATGTTTATGACAACTGGCTTTGCAGGTATGTTCCCAAGAATGTTACCATCACGTATTAACGACGCATACAGCACAACGTTATACAACGCAGCAGGTAGTGAATTAAACTTAAAAATTATGTTCTTCGTTGCAATGGTTATGGTACCAATTGTTATTGGATATCAACTTTGGAGCTACAGCTTATTTAAAGATAAAATTCATAAAGACTCTGCTAAGGGATATCACTAAATTGAAAAAGACACTTCGCTTGAAGTGTCTTTTTTTACGTATGATTTTTGATAAGATGCTATATTTCTAATCTAACAACTATGATAAAGAAGAATCACTAACAGCTCAATTGTATCACAGGGCAAACACATCAATTTATGCAATTTTACATATAAAAACTATAACGTAGATTGAATTACTTGGTCATACACATCGTTATCCCTTACATCTGCCGTACTAATACCACTGAATGTCCTCACATTTAATCCGGTATTTGAAGATCCCGATCCGTTATAAGCTTTCGTTTTTTCAATCGGATGTACGTTATATTTATCACCTAGGTTAATTGTCCCGTTGCAGTTCTCAATAATAACACCTTCCACAATGGCTGGCATTTTGTCACCTACTTTCGTTTCGTTACTTTTATTTTATGAACATCGCCTACAAAAATAGCATGTTTCAATAAGAAAAAGCACTCAAATTGAGTGCTTTTTCTCTAAGCATTAATGGCAAGTTTAGAGACAGTTGACTTCTTCAAAATTTTATTAGGGGTAATATTTTGAAAAAGAAATCCTTTCATATGTAGCTTAACACCGCTGGAATATATAGTGAATTGATAATATTTATACGGAAGATTGCTAATGTTTAGTATAGATATTTCCCACTATATCAACAGTGATAACTATCTATACTAAATAACAAAAAGGCGCCTTCAAAGAAGGCACCTTTCATAAACAGACGCTATAAAACAGAATTATTTATTGTTATACGATTGTTAGATACAAAAAGTAGAGGGAAATGTTTGTAAGAAATTCTGCTTTATATAGTCTGCCTACCACTTATATTTTAATACTCTTCACTTGAAAATAAATATTATATGCATAATTACATATCAAAAAGAAAAGACACTCCATAGAGTGCCCTTTCAACCATTTTACTTCTAATATATCGCCTTACATACATTTTAACATATGTATCCATATGGTTTATTGAGAAAATTCAAAATCCTTTTTCTTATTTCCAATTATAAAATCATGTA